>Ga0070711_100000082_pt1 | contig 52402 bp, 51 predicted proteins | sample LARL53metaG_FD_65452 | JGI IMG/M metagenome (GOLD analysis project Ga0070711, IMG submission 65452) | Corn, switchgrass and miscanthus rhizosphere microbial communities from Kellogg Biological Station, Michigan, USA - LAR L5-3 metaG | ecosystem: Host-associated > Plants > Roots > Rhizosphere ... | reverse complement strand
TCTCGTAGGTGAGCGTGCCGCTCCGGGACACGACGCCGATCCGTCCCGGCTGGCAGATGTTGCCGGGGATGATGCCGACCTTGCTCTTGGACGGCGAGATGAGACCGGGACAGTTCGGGCCGATGAGCCGGGCTCCACGCTCGTGGAGAAACGGCAGGACGCGCGTGACGTCGAGGACGGGGATTCCCTCCGTGATACAGACGATCAATCCGATACCGGCGTCCGCGGCCTCGAAGATCGCCGACGCGGCGACCGCCGCCGGCACGTAAATCACGGACGTGTTGGCGCGCGTCTCGCGAACCGCGTCGGCGACGGTGTCGAACACGGGAACGACGCCGTCGAATACCTGCCCACCCTTGCCGGGTGTGACGCCGGCCACGACCTTCGTTCCGTACCCGATCATCTGCCGGGTGTGGAACGAGCCGTCCCGCCCGGTAATCCCCTGGACCAGCAGGCGTGTCTGCTCGTCGACGAAGATGCTCACGCCGCCCTCGCTTTGGCCACCGCCTGCTTCACCGCCTCGTCCATGTCGGTGAGCGCCGAAAACCCGGCCTTCGTGAGGATCTCGATCGCCAGGGCTTCGTTGGTGCCGGTGAGCCGGATGACGAGGGGCACCTTCATGGGGAACTGCTGCGTGGCTTGCACGATCCCGTTCGCGACATCGTCGCAGCGCGTGATGCCGCCGAAGATATTGAACAGGATGCTCCGCACGCTCCGGTCCGCCGTGATGATCCGGAGAGCGTCGACGACCTTCTGCGGGTTCGAGCTCCCGCCGATATCGAGGAAGTTCGCGGGCTCGCCGCCGTAATACTTCACGAGATCCATGGTGGCCATGGCGAGGCCCGCGCCGTTGACGCAGCACCCGACCGAACCTTCGAGCTTGATGAACGTCAGCCCCGCCTGACGGGCCTGCACTTCGGACGGCGCCTCGGCGCTCGGGTCGCGTAACGCCGCGATCTCGGGGTGGCGCTCGAGCTCGTTGTCGTCCACGACGATCTTCGCGTCGAGCGCGGCCACGGTGCCGTCGGGGGTGGTGACGAGCGGATTGATCTCCATGAGCGAGGCACCGACGGCGTAGAACGCCGCGTACAGCCGCTGCATGATGTCCGCCGCCGCGCGCGCCTGGGGCATCTCGCGGTACAGCTTCAACGCAAGGCCCAGGGCCTGATGCGCGAGGAGACCGTATCGTGGATCGATTGCCTGCCGATGGATCCGCTCCGGCGACTTGGCCGCCACCTCTTCGATGTCGACGCCGCCCGCCGGGCTTACCATCAGCACCGGTCGCTGGGACGCGCGGTCCACGATGATGCCCACGTAGCTCTCCGATGCGATGTCGGCCGCCGGGGTCACGAGCACGCGCCGGACGGGCAGGCCCTTGATGCTCATCCCCAGAATTCGCGCCGCGTGCTCACCCGCCTCGGCGGCGTCCTTGGCGAGCTTCACGCCTCCGGCCTTGCCGCGGCCGCCCGCGTGGACCTGCGCTTTGACGACGACCCGGCCCCCCCCCTCCTTCCCCGCGAGCCGCTGGGCGATCTCGCGCGCCTGCTCGGGCGTCTCGGCAACCTCCCCCGGCGGGATCGGAATTCCGTGGCGGCGAAGGATGTCGCGGGCCTGGTACTCGTGCAGGTTCACGATGGCTCCGATGTGATGGTCGTTCCGGCGTCGCCCCGCAACGCGGCGAGGCCCTGGGAGAGCGCGGCGATGATGGCCCGACTGCCACCGACCCGCACGAAATCCGCGGCGGCCTCGACCTTCGGCCGCATGCTCCCGGCACCGAGCTCTTTTCCCGCGAGCAGATGGTCGGCCTGTGCCAGCGTGAGCCGGCGGATCGCCTCCTGGTGCGGTGTGCCGTACGCTCGGTACACCGCTTCCACGTTCGTGAGGATCAGGAGCACATCGGCCGCGATGTCCCGGCCGAGGATCGCGGCGACCCGATCCTTGTCGGCCACCGCGTCGATGCCCTCGAGGCGGAGCATCGGATCGTCGTACACGGGTGGGCCTCCGCCGCCGCACGCCACCACGATGTGCCCCGCGGCCACCAGGTACCGCACGGTGTCCCGTTCGACGACCGCGATCGGCTTGGGGCTCGGGGCGAGTCGGCGCCAGCGGCCGGGCTGCTCCTCGCGCACGGGCACGCCGCGCGCCTGCAGGCGCGCAAGGCGCGCCGGATCGAGCGCGTGTCCGATGGGCTTGGTGGGTTGGCGGAGGTTCGGATCGTTGGCGTCGCACAGGGTCTGCGTGACCAGCGTGACGACCTGACGGGCGATGCCGGCGCGCGCCAGGGCGTTCTGCAGCGACTGCTGGATCATGTAGCCCATCCAGCCCGCGGTCGCGGCGACGAGCACGCCCAGCGGAAGCGGCTCCACCTGATCGGCGGCGAGCTCGTTGCGCGCCAGATCGTCGCCCACCTGCGGACCGTTCCCATGCACGAGTGCGATGTGCCACCCGTCCCGCGCCAGGTCGACGATGGGCGCGAGACTCGCGCGCGTGTGGCGAAACTGATTCGAGATCGTCGGCCGCTCGTTCGGCGGGGCGACCGCGTTACCGCCGAGCGCGACAACGATGGTGCCGGCCGGCGCGGACGATGCTCGGCGCGTCTTCCGGGCGGCGGAGGCCGGGCGGGCGGGGCGGGCGGTACGGGCGTTCACGGCGGCGCAACCTAGTGGCGGTCGGGAACGGGAGCAAGCTTGCGGCGGGCGACGCCCAGGAGCTGCTCCAGCTCATGGTACAGTTGGGCGAACTTCGCGAGGTCGCCGCCCGCGAGCGCCGCGCTGGCGTCCCGCGCCAGCCGCCGCGCGTGCTCCCACCGTGCGGCGAGCGAGGTATCCGTCGGGATACGCGGGCCTCCGGTCGCAGCGAGGAGATCGCGGAGCGCGGCGGCGGGGGACCCTCCCTGGCCGCGCCGGTCACCCCACGAGAGAAACACCGTGTCGATTCCCCGGAGCGGTGTCCCGCCCGCCGGCTCTACGAACCGCGCCTGCTCCGAGAACAGGCCGCCCGCGACGCTCCACACCCGCATCACGCCGGGCGCCGTCGTATTCGGGGAGCCGACGAGGAGCGGCGGCAGCCGCGCCGCGCGCGGCCGCCAGACGAACAGCTTGGGCGCGGACGGCGTCATGATACCGGCCACCAGCGCCGCGAATGCGTTGCCCGCCTCGAATCCCTGCCCCATCCACAGGTGCGAGCCATCGCCCGGCTCATCCCACGGGGGGGCGCTCAGCTCGAACGGCTCGCGGTCGCGCGGCACCCAGGGGGTCGTGTCGCCGCGCCAGCGGTCCAGGAGGGCGGCCGCCGCGCGGAACGTGCGGCGGGGAAACGGAAGCTGAGCCCGCAGGGCCGGGGCGAGGCTGTCGAGCGGATGGATCATCGGGGTGAGCAGCGTGGCCCACGCGTGGGCGACCGAGTCGGCGCCCGGAGCCAGGTGCAGGCGCGTGTCGCCGGTGGCGGCGCTCACCACGGCGATGAAGGCGGCGCTGGAGTAGCGGACCCACCGGCCGTCGATCTCCACGGGCCGCACGAGGGGAAAGCCTTCGGCGTTGAGATAGCCGTATGCCACCCACCACAAGGCGCTGTCGGCCACGAGGGGCGTCGGCGGGTCGAATGTCGCGAACGGCGCGAGGCGGCGCAGGCGTGGGAGGACGTTCCGTCGCCACATGAGCACGAGACCGTCGGTCTCCCGGCGGGCGAGGGCGGGGCTCTGCAACGCCCAGGCGAGCGCGAGGCGACGCCACCAGGGGGTGAGTGCGACGGCGGAGCGTCGAACCGCCGGCCAGGTGTCGGGGGACGCGACCACGAATCCCTCGAAGTTCGGTCCGAACCACGTGGTCGAGTCGCGCGTAGGAACGGCGGTGAATTCGAGCGCTGAATCATCCTCCACGGCCGCCACCGGGGGGCGCGCTCGGGCCGCGGGTCCGCGGTGGACCGCCGTCCAGTCGGACGGCCGGCCCGTGGTGACTCCGCTGTCGAGCATCGGTTGAAACGCGACGATCCACATGGGGCGACCCGCGCCGATGCCAAGCGAGGGTGAGGCGAGTGCGGCGCCCACGGGCGTCGCGTGCCCGCCGAGCTCGGGGCGGGCCGCCGCCGCGACCATGACTCGCGAGGCGTCCCAGATCGGGAGCGCCGCAAGGGCCGCTTCGGCGCTGGCAAACCCACGCGGCGGCTGCTCCAGGAGAGCGGGCGTCCCGAGTGCCAAGCTCTCGAGTCTGCGTTGGGCGGACGCGAGCGCCGTATCGGCCAGCGTGCCCTCGGGTGCGCCCCCTGCCGCCACCCCTGCCCCGGTGTCGCGCGATCCGGGAGGAAGAAGGGGGCCGGGAATGACGATGAACCCGATGAGCTCGGCGACGCACAGCGCGGCCCACGCGGAAACGAGAAGGACGGGTTTCTCGCGCAGGCCCCAGAAGAGACTTGCCCCCGCGGCAGCGAATGCGAACACCGCGACGATCGGCGCGGCGGGGAGGCGCAGGTCGAGCGCCCGCTGGGTGAGCGAGCCGTGCAACCCCGCCACGGTCTCCACCGGATCGAGGAGCGCGCCCCATGCCAGGATCAGCGCCAGGAACGCGAGCAGCAGACCCAGATGCGCGCGCGCGTGCGCGTTGGCATACGGGAGCCAACGGCGGAACCGGAGCGGGCCGATGCCGACGTAGAGCAGCGCCACCACGATGGTCGCCGCGCACACGGCGAGCAGGGAGAACGCCCGCAACCGCTCCGTCCACGGCAGCCGTGCCACGTAGTAGCTGATGTCCCGGTGCAGCACCGGGTCCAGGACGCCAAAGGATGGTGCATGAGAGGCGAGCGCGGCGTGCACCCACCAGTCGCCGGTGCCCAGCGTGAGGAGGAACCCGCACAGGAGCCCACATCCGATCGTGCTGGCGAAGAGGACGTTCTGCGGAACCGCCTCCACGATCTCGAGATCGCCGAGCCGGTGGGACAGCTGCATAGAGCCGATCGACCGATAGACGAAGAGGAGGTTCGCGGTGGACCAGGTCACGGCGGTGAGCAGGAGCACTCCCGATATCAGCCGCGCAAAATCGCGCTCACCGATGTACGCGGCTCCGCCCGGGATGGTGGTCGCCCACGCGCGCTCGGCGACTTCGAGGGCGAGCCAACGGCCGCCGCCGAGCACCACCACGAGGAGCCCGATGCCCAGGACGAGCGCCCAGCGGCGGGCGGGGGGCTTCACGCGCGGTTGCGCTGCGCCGCTAGCCAGCTCTCTACTTCGGTCCGATAGGCCGCCAGCGCGGCCGGGGTCGCGGCTTCAAAGCGCAGGACCAGCACCGGTTGTGTGTTCGATGCCCGTAACAGGCCCCAGCCTTCCGCGAACGTAATGCGCACGCCATCCAGCGTCGACACCGGGTATTTCGTCGCGAAGTGCTGCGCCGCGCGTTCCACGATCGCAAACTTCTGCTCGTCGGGGCACTCGACGCGCATCTCGGGCGTGGCGATCGTCGTGGGCAGGTCCGCGAGGAGCCGGGAGAGCGGCCCGCCGATCTCCGCCTGGTACCGGAGGAGGCGCGCGGCCGCGAACAAGGCATCGTCGAATCCGTACCAGTCGCCGCCGAAGAACATGTGCCCGCTCATTTCGCCGGCCAGGGGCGCCCGGGACTCTTTCATCTTCTGCTTGATGAGCGAGTGGCCGGTCTTCCACATGGTGGGCTTCAGGCCGACGCGTGCCAGCTCCCGCGGAAGGACCTCGGAGCATTTGACGTCGAAGATCACGGCGTGGCCCCCTCCCATGCGGCGCGCGAGGTCGCGACCGAGCAGCACGAGCAGCTGATCGCCGAACACGGGACGACCCTGCTCGTCCACCGCGCCGATTCGATCGCCGTCGCCATCGAAGGCGATGCCCAGCTCGGCTCCTTCGCGGCGCACGGCCGCCTGCAGGTCTCGCAGGTTCTCGGGCACAGTCGGGTCGGGGTGGTGATTGGGAAACCGCCCGTCGGATTCGCAAAAGAGCGGTATCACCTCCGCGCCGAGACGCCGCAACGTGTCGACGGCGATGACGCTCGCGACGCCGTTGCCGCAGTCCACGACCGTCTTCACACGCCGCGGGAGCGGGCCGTTCCGCTCGACGATCGCGTCGCGATAGCGCGGCAGCACGGTGCCGTTCTGGCTGCGCTGGCCTCCCGGGCGCGCGGGCGTGCGGCCTTCCTCGATCAGGCGTCGCAATCCCTGGATCTCCGCCCCGTAAATCGGCTCGGGGCCGAGGACCAGCTTGAAGCCGTTGAACTCGGGAGGGTTGTGCGATCCAGTGACCTGGATGCCGCCATCCACGTCGAGCGTGTGCGTCGCGAAGTAGAGGGCGGGTGTCGGGAGCTCGCCGACGTCCACGGCCACGCCGCCGGCGGCCGCGATGCCCGTCAGGACGCCGCCCGCATACTCCGCTCCGGAGGGCCGGTTGTCGCGTCCAACGGCGAGCTTGGGCGCGTGGCCCAGACGCTCCCATCCGACGGTCGCGAGGGCCTGGCCGATGGCGCGGGCGACGTCGACCGTGAGCTGGTCACCCACGGTGCCGCGGATGTCGTATTCGCGGAAGATGGCGGCGGGGAGCTTCACGAGGCCCGCCGGAGATCAGCGCCCGCTGGGCGCGGGGGGACGGGGAGGCGACGGCGGCGCGGCGGCGCTCGTTGCCGGCCCCGCATGCAGTCCCTCGCCCGTCGCTTTCGCGAGGTCGAGCAGCCGATTCGGACGAACGCCGAAGACGAGCAGTCCGGCTACGGATGCCGCGACGACCGCGGCTCCCAGGCGCCCGAGGCGCACGTTGGCGTGGGCTTGCTCGAACGGCTCCGGTTTCATGTACATCGCCATGATCACCGGGAGATAGTAGCCCGCCGAGACGACGCTCGTAAGGACGAGTACGACGGCGAGGAAGAGGCGGCCCGCGTCCGCCGCCGCCACCAGGATGTACCACTTGCCGATGAACCCCGCCGTGCCGGGGAACCCGAGCAGAGACAGCATGCACACCGCCATGGCGAACGAGAGCCAGGGTCGCCGCTGCGCAAGTCCGGCCAGGTCGTCGATGCGAACCTCACGCTCTCCGTCCCGGCCGATGGCGGCGAGGAGGCCGAATGCCGCCAGGGTCGTGAGCGCGTAGGCCACCAGGTAGACGAGGAGCGCGCCGGCGCCCGCATCGCCGCCCACCGCGACGGCGACCAGGAGATACCCGGCGTGCGCGATCGACGAGTAGGCCAGCATGCGTTTGACGTTCCGCTGCGTCAGGGCGACGACATTGCCGGCCACCATGGTCGCCACCGCGAGCCAGCCCACGATATCATGCCATGCCGCGACGCCCGCGAACGCCTCCGTCAGGACTCGATACAGCGCGGCGAACGCCGCGGTCTTCACCGCGGTCGCCATGTACCCGGTGACCGGCGTGGGCGCGCCGTCATAGACATCCGGCGCCCACATGTGAAAGGGGACGGCGGCCACCTTGAATCCGAACCCGACCAACAGCAATCCCAATCCTGCGAGGAGCATGGGGCTGTTGGCGAGGCCGAGCGTTCGTACCTGGGTCCCGATCTGCGTGAGGCTCGTCGTCGCGGTGGCGCCGTAGACGAGGGCGATGCCGTACAGCAGAAACCCCGAGGCGAAGGCGCCGAGCAGGAAGTATTTCAGCGCGGCCTCGGCGGCGGCGGGACTGCGGCGATTAAACCCGGCCAGGACGTAGACCGAGACCGACATCAGCTCGAGGCCGAGGAACACCACCATGAGATCGTCGCCGCCGGCCATGAACATCAGGCCGAGCGTAGCGAACAGCAGCAGCACGTAATACTCGGGCGCGAGCAGTCGCTCGCGCTCCACGTAGTCGAACGACAAGACGACGGTCAGTCCGGCGGCGGCCAGCAGCAGCCAGTCGACCACGAGGCGAAAGTCGTCCAGGGCGACCATGACGGGCGCGCCAACCGGCCGTGCACCGTTCCACCACAGCCACCCCGCCGCTGCTGCCGTCGCCACAAGGGCCACGAGCGCGAGCCACCCGACCACCCGCGTGTCGCGCACCGTCTTGTGGCGCCACGCGGCGACCAGCAGGACCGCCATCGCCGCGACGGTGAGGACGAGCTCCGGAGCGAGCGCGCGCAGCAGGTCGGCCGGCAGCGACAGGTCGAGGCTCATCGGGTTGCCGTGAATGCGGCCGCGTTCAGACGGACCGTTTGGACGAACTGGCGGGACGCGGGCTCGATGCGCCGCAGGATCGGCTGGGGATACACGCCGATCCAGAGGATGCAGGCGATCAACGGCACGAGCACGGTGATCTCCCGGAGCGACAGGTCGGGAAGCTTCTCGTTCGCTGATTTGTCGAGCGGATTATAGATCACCCGCTGCAGCGCGGGCAGCAGGTACATCGCGGCAATGATCACGCCCGTTGCCGCGATGAGGGCCGCCAGCGGATAGGAGCGGAACACTCCGACCAGCACGAGGAACTCGCCCACGAAACCGTTCGTGGCGGGCAGCCCGATGGACGAGAGCGAGACGATCGTCAGCACCGCGGCGAGCATCGGCACCACGCGCGCGATCCCCCCGAACGCCTCGATCAGGCGGGAGTGCCGCCGCTCGTACAGCATGCCGACCAGAAAGAACAGCGCGCCGGTCGAGATGCCGTGGTTGATCATCACCATCAGGGCGCCCTGGACGCTCTGCAGCGTCAACGCCCAGATGCCGAGCATCACGAACCCAAGATGCGCCACCGAGGAATACGCGATCAACTTCTTGAAGTCGGGCTGCACCATCGCGACGAGACCGCCATACACGATCCCGATGAGCGCGAGCAGGACGACGATCTGCTGCACCGCGGGATGCAGCGCGACGGCCGGAAACAGCGGCACCGCGAAGCGCAGGAAGCCGTAGGTACCCATCTTGAGCAGGATGCCCGCCAGGATCACGGACCCCGCCGTCGGCGCCTCCACGTGCGCATCGGGCAGCCACGTATGGAACGGGAACATCGGCACCTTGATGGCGAACGCGAGGGCGAACGCCCCGAACAGCCAGAAGGCGAGCGACCCGAGCCCGCCGATGTGGGAGACAAGGTGCGCGTAGGCGAAGGAGTAGACGCCGGTCCGCTGCCCCACGACGTGGACGAGCACGAGGATCGCCGCCAGCATCAGCAGCGATCCGAAAAAAGTATAGATGAAGAACTTGATGGCCGCGTACAGCCGTCGCTCCCCACCCCACACCCCGATGATGAAGTACATCGGGATGAGCATCAGCTCCCACATCACGTAGAACAGGAACAGATCGAGTGACACGAACACGCCGATCATGCCCGACGTGAGGACCAGCAGCAGCGAATAGAATCCGCGCTCGCGCGTGGTGATGTAGCTGTAGCTGCCGAGCACCGAGAGCGGGACCAGGAACGTGGTCAGGAGGACCATGAACAGCGAGATCCCGTCCACCCCGACCGTGTAATGGATTCCCCAGTTCTGAATCCAGGGCGCGTCGAGCATGAACTGCACGCCGCCTTCGGGCGCGAACATCCACCACAGGGGGACGGAGAGGCCGAACTCGATGAGGCTGGCGACGAGCGCCAGATGCTTGGCCCACCGCGTGGGGGCCAGCAGGACGCCGGCGCCCGCGATCAGGGGCCAGGCGATCAAGGCGGTGAGCACCCACTGACGGTACACGGCGCTACCTCAACGCGGCGACGAGGACGGCGAGGACACCGACGACGAACCCCACGACGTATACGCCGACCTCGCCGGTCTGCAGCCGGCTGCCGATCCAGCCGAGCGCCCGGGTCACGACGGCCGTCCCGTCCACCAGCAGGCCGTCGACAATCCGTACATCCACGATCTTCCAAAGGACTTCGCGCGACAGCCACATGATGGGTCGTACGAAGACCGCGTCGTAGAGCTCGTCCACGTACCACTTCTTCCAGAGGATGCGTCCGAAGCCGGATTCGGGGGGAGCCAGCCGGGCGGGCACGAGCGTCTCCGGCCGGAGGAGACGGAGCGCACCCGCGATGCCGAGCATCGCGACGAGCACCGCACCGACCACCAGCGCCCATTCCGTCGCATGGGGGACCTCGACCAGCGGGCTGAGCCGGCTCGCCACGCCGGTGACGGGCTCGAGCCAGCGCTCCAGCGAGGCAACGCCCCCGAAGAGCGGCGGCACATTGAGCGCGCCGCCCGCCACGGTGAGCACGCCCAGCACCACGAGCGGGCCCGTCATGCTCCACGGCGCTTCGTGGAGGTGCTCGCGCTCTCGCTCCCCGGTCCGGTTCGGACCGTGGAACGTGTAGAGCATGAGGCGGGTCATGTAGAACGCCGTGAGCAGGGCCGCAGCGAGCCCGAGGGCCCAAAACACGTACCACGCCGGTCGAACCGTCGCTTCGGCGAACGCAGCGCCGAGAATCTCATCTTTCGAGAAGAATCCCGCAAAGGGCGGGATCCCGGCGATCGCGAGCGTGGCGATCCACATGAGGCTGAAGGTCCAGGGGAGATAGCGGGCCAGCCCGCCCATGTTGCGCATGTCCTGCGCGTCTTCGTGCGAGTGGGTGGCGTGGTAGGCCCGGTGCATCGCGTGGATGACGCTGCCCGAGCCGAGGAACAGCAGCGCCTTGAAGAACGCGTGCGTGGCCAGGTGGAAGATGCCGGCGGCATAGGCCCCCGTGCCGACGCCGACGAACATGTACCCGAGCTGCGAGACGGTCGAGTACGCGAGCACGCGCTTGATGTCCCATTGCTTGAGCGCGATGGTCGCCGCGAACAGCGCTGTGAGGGCGCCGACCCCCGCGACGGTCGCGCTCCCGATCGGCGAGAGCGCGAACAGCACGCCGCACCGCGCCACCAGGTAGACACCCGCGGTGACCATCGTCGCCGCATGGATCAGGGCCGAGACCGGCGTCGGACCCTGCATGGCATCCGGCAGCCAGGTGTACAGCGGAATCTGAGCCGACTTCCCGGTGCAGCCGAGGAACAGAAACAGCGTAATCGCCGTGATCAGTGCTCCGGCGGGGGCGAACGCGGCCGGGGCCTTGGCGAATACCGCCGCGAAATCGAGCGACCCCACACGCCAGAAGATCAAGAACATCGCGACGAGGAAACCGAAGTCCCCGATCCGGTTCACGATGAACGCCTTCTTGCCCGCGTCGGCGTTGATCTTCTCGTTGAACCAGAACCCGATGAGCAGATACGAGCAGAGTCCCACGCCTTCCCAGCCCACGAACATCACCGGGAAGCTCGCGCCCAGCACGAGGATCAGCATGAAGAACACGAACAGGTTCAGATACGCGAAGTAGCGGGCGTATCCGGGGTCGTCGTGCATGTAGCCGACGCTGAAGACATGGATCAGCGCGCCGACGCCGGTGACGATGAGAATCATCACGGCCGAGAGCTGGTCGAGCTGCAGCGCGAAGGGAACCTGCAGCTCCCCCGCCGGGATCCAGTCCCAGTAGCGGAACACCAACGGGGCCGTCGCGTGCTGCGCCCCGAACTCGACCACCGCGAGCGCGGCGGCGGCGAAGGCCAGCACGAGCGTCCCCACTCCCACGATCGACACCGCGCGCTTCGCGCCGGGCCGGGCAAGGGCGAGCGTGCCGTTGACGAGGAAGCCGAGCAGCGGCAGGGCCGGTACCACCCAGATCATCGACAGCGGGAGGGCGGGCATCAGCCCTTGAGGAGGTTGATGTTCTGCAGATTGAGCGTCTGCCGGTGGCGGAAGATCGCCAGCAGGATCGCCAGGCCCACCGCGGCTTCGGCCGCGGCCACGGCCATGACGAAGAACACGATGATCTGCCCGGCGACGCCGAGCTGCTGCGCGAGCGCCACGAAGGTGAGGTTCACGGCGTTGAGCATGATCTCAACGCACATGAAGATGACGATCGCATTGCGCCGCAGCAGCACGCCGGCCACGCCGAACGTGAACAGGACGGCGGAAACGAAGAGCGCGGGCGCGAGGAGCATCAGAGTTTGCGCTTGGCGAGCACGACGGCGCCGACGAGCGCCGCCAGGAGCAGGATGCTCGTGATCTCGAAGGGCACGAGGTACGTGCTGAACAATGGGCGGGCAACGGCCGCGACCATGCCCTGCTCCGCCGCTGCGCGCGCCATCGCGCCCGGGGGCAGCGTGAGCTGCTGTGGCGGCGCGCCGAACCGCAGGGCCAGGAGCTGCACCATCATGAGCCCGGCGAGCAGCACCCCCACGCCGAGTCCCCACGCGCCCTTGATGTCCGAGCGCGTGGCCCGGCCGATGTTGAGCAGCATGATGACGAACAGGAACAGGACCATGATGGCGCCGGCGTACACCAGCACCTGCAGCACGGCGATGAATTGCGCGTCCAGGAGTACGAACAGGCAGGCGAGCGCGAATAACGTCACCACGAGCCACAACGCGCTCGAAACCGGGTTGCGCATCGTGATGCACAGGAGCGCGCTGCCCATCGCGAGTACAGCAAACGCCCAAAAAGCGATCAAGGTCGGTGTCACGACTATTCGCCCTTGGGGTCGGAAGGATCCCACAGGCTCGAGACCGGGTGCGTCTGGGCGCACAGCCGCTCGAGGTCGTACACGAACCGGTCCCGCGAAAACTCCGAGTTCTCGTAGTGCACGCCCACGTGGATCGCCTCTTCCGGACAGACCTCCTGGCAATAGCCGCAGAACACACACCGGAACTCGTCGATCTCGTAGATCAACGGATACCGGTTCCCCTGCTCGTCCTCGCCGGGCACGAGCTTGATGCAATTCGCCGGGCAGATTTGGGGGCAGAGCCCGCACGCCACGCACTTCGCGCGTCCCTGCTCGTCGGTCAGCATGCGATGGGTGCCGCGCCAGCGCGGCGCGATGGCCCAGTCCGCCGTGCTCTTCTCCTCCGGGTACTGCATCGTGACTTTGGGCCGGAAAATGTGCTGTAGCGTCAGCAGCATCCCCTGCAGGGTGGCACGGACGTACGAGGCGCGAGCGCCCGGTCGCTTCATGACCTTCACGCCGATCGCCATCAGGCACGCTCCTCGGCCGCCGAGCCGGACACGATATGGCCCCGGTCGAGCACGAAGAACAACGGAACCGCGAGCAGGATGTTCACGCCGAACAGGGCGAGCGCAAAGCGGGAATCGTACGCCCAGCCCAGCCGCTCGTGCAGAACCCACACGACCGTGGCGATCACACTGACGTACAGGAGCGCGAACGGCAGCATCACCTTCCACCCGAGGGCCATGAGCTGGTCGTAGCGGAAGCGAGGGAGCGTCCACCGCACCCAGATGAAGAAGAACAAGAAGAAGCCGGTCTTGACCAGAAAGGCCCCCAGCGTGGCGAGCGTCTTGACCACCGTCCACGGCGGCACGTTGTCCCACTGGGTGAACGGAATGTCGTAGCCGCCGAAGAAGAGCGTCGCCATCAGTGCGGACGCGGTCACCATGTTCGAGTACTCGGCGATATAGAACATCGAGAACTTCATCGCGCTGTATTCCGCGTGATAGCCGGCGATGAGCTCCGATTCCGCCTCGGGCAGATCGAACGGCAAGCGGTTGGTCTCCGCGAACGCCGCCACGATGAAGATGAAAAACGCGAGCGACAGCGGGAAGATGTTCCACGTCGCGAGCGACTGCGACTGCTTGGCGACGACCTCGGTGAGCGTCACGTTCCCGGCGAGCAGGAGCACGGCCACGGTGCTCATGCCGAGGGCGATTTCGTACGAGATCATCTGCGCGCTGGCGCGCAGCCCGCCGAGGAGCGCGTACTTGTTGTTTGAAGACCACCCGGCCAGTACGATGCCGTAAACCCCGAGCGAGCCGAACGCGAGAATGTAGAGGAAGCCCACGGGCAGGTTGGCGACGACCATGTCCACATCGCCCCACGGCGTGGGTAACGGGGCGGCGAACGGAATCACCGCGAAGGTGAGGAGCGCCGGAACGAACGAAATCGCCGGCGCCAGCATGAACAACACCTTGTCCGCTTCGGCCGGGAGCGTCTCCTCTTTCACCAGGTTCTTGAGCCCGTCCGCGGCGGGCTGCAGCAGCCCCTGCGGCCCCACGCGATTCGGGCCGAGCCGGTCCTGCATCCAGGCGCAGACCCGGCGCTCCAACCAGGTGAGGAACGCAATGCCGACCATGAGGGCCGTGAAGACAACGATGATCTTGATGATCGAGGTGATGAGGAAGAACGTCATGCCGGCACCAGCCCGCGCAGTCCGTCGACGGACGCGCTGAGCCGTTCGAACGCCTCGTCGGCGCTGCCGATCCGCTCGCCGCGCCCGGCGGCGGCGGCGAGCTCCGAGAACACCCACCAGGCGGGCCGCGCCATGCCCGGTGCCGGCTTGGCCTGGAAATAGCGCTGCGCCCGGCCGTCGCGGTTCACGAATGTGCCGTCTTCTTCGGCGACGTTCGCGATCGGCAAGACCACCGTCGCCGCGCGGGCGCGGTCGGGGAGCACCGTACCGACGTAGATGATGGTGCCCGCCGTGCGCACCACCAGGTCGGGCTCATCGAGCACCAGCACGATGGCGGCGGACTCGGCGGCGGCGAGGGCCGCCGCGTAGTCCCGCGTGTAGCCGAGCAGCTCGGCCCCCTTCGCATTCGGCGCCCGCTCGGCGCGCAGGGCCAGGTTGGGAACGCCCGCGAGTGGGGCCTCCTCGCCCATCACGACTTGAAAGGCCCCCGTCCAGTCGAGCCCGGTGAAGAGCTCCCGCGCCAGGAAGAGCGCCTCGGTCGACGCCTTCGGCGATACGAGTGCCACCGCGCGCCCGCCGGCACCGCGCAGCAGCGTCGCGACCCGCTCGCAGGCCTCGTCCCAGTCGGCGGCATGCAGCTCGCCGTCCCGTTGCACGAGGGGCGCCTCGATGCGATCGCCGCGGTTCATCCAGCGATAGTTCATCCGCCCATGGTCGCAGATGAAGTAGCGGTTCACGTCGAGGTTCGGCCGCGGGCGCACCCGAACCACGATGTTGTCGCGCGTGTCGAGCGTGACGTTGCACCCCTGCGAGCAACCGGTGCAGATCGAGGCGGTCTTGTCGAGCTCCCAGGCGCGCGCCTTGTGCAGGAAATCCTTGGAGAGGAGTGAGCCCACCGGGCAGAGATCGACGACGTTGCCCGCCCATGGGTGGTCGAGCCGGGCCTCGGGGTGAATGCCGATGAAGGCCCGGTCGCCCCGCTCGGAGACGTTGAGGACGGGCTCCTTCGCCACGTCTTCCATGAAGCGCACGCAGCGCGTGCACAGGATGCAGCGGTTCGGGACGTACAGCACGTCGGGCCCGAAGTCTTCCACCGGGTTGAAGCGCTTCGCGTAATCCGGGCTGTAACGGGTGGCCGGGCGACCCTCCTGGAACGTGAAGTCCTGCAGCTCGCATTCTCCCGCTTGATCGCAGATGGGGCAATCGAGCGGGTGGTTGATCAGGAGCAGCTCGAGGACACCCATGCGGCCCTGTTTCGCCTGGGGGGACTGGGTGCGCACCACCATGCCCTCCGCCACCTGCGTGGCGCAGGCGATCTGCAGCTTCGGCGCCTTTTCGATCTCCACGAGGCACATGCGGCACACGCCCGCCACCGGCAGCCCCGGGTGATAGCAGTAGTGCGGCACGAGGACGCCCGCCTGCTTCGCGGCCTCGATGACCAGCGTCCCCTTCGGGACGCTCACCGGCGCCCCGTCGATGGTGAGATTGATCAGCTCGTCCGCCATCAGGCCACCATCACCGGCTTGCGCCGTCCCGCGATGTAATCCTCGAACTCGTTCTTGAAGCGCTTGATGCCGGACACGACCGGGGCGGCGCAGGAATCGGAGAGCACGCAGATGGTCTTGCCGGTCATGTTTTCGGAGAGATCGAGCAGGAGGTCGAGATCCGCCATTTTGCCCTGACCGGCGAGGATTCGCTCGAGGATCTTGGTCGTCCACGCCGTGCCTTCGCGGCACTGCGTGCACTGGGCGCAGGACTCATGCGCGTAGAATCGCGCCAGCCGCATGATCTGATAGACCATGTCAGCCGAATCGTCGAACACGATCACGCCGCCGGAACCCAACATCGAGCCTCTCTCCACGACGCCCTCGTAGTCGAGCAGGCAGCTCTCCGTCTCCTCGCGGTTCAGGATCGGGACCGACGAGCCTCCGGGAATGCATGCCTTGAGCGTGCGGCCGGAGCGCATCCCGCCACACAGCTCATACACGAGGTCCTTGAGCGGGAAGCCCATCGTGACCTCGTAGTTCCCCGGCTTCTGCACGTGACCGCATACGGAGAAAAGCTTGGTCCCCGAGCTCTTGGGGGAGGAGAGCGACAGACCCTTGTACCACGCGGCGCCCTGCTTGAGGATGGGGGGGATGGCGGCCAACGTCTCGACGTTGTTGATCGTGGTCGGCATGCCGAAGACGCCCGCCGCGGCCGGAAATGGCGGCTTGATCCGTGGGTTGCCTCGCTTCCCCTCGATCGAATTCATGAGGGCCGTCTCTTCGCCACAGATGTAGGCGCCGGCTCCGCGGTGCAGATAGATCTTGATCGCGCCGAACACCTTGGCGGCGCTCGCCTCGGCGAGGGCCCGCTCCATATAGGTCCAGGGCTCCGTGAACTCGCCGCGAATATAGATGTAGACGACCTCGGCCTGGATCGCGTGGGCCGCGATCGCCGACCCCTCGAGGAGCGCGTGCGGCGTCCACCGCATGATCTCGCGATCCTTGAACGTCCCGGGCTCCGACTCGTCCGCGTTCACGCACAGGTAGTGGGGCTTCTTTTTTTCCTTGGGCATGAACGACCACTTGAGGCCCGTCGGGAACCCGGCGCCCCCGCGGCCCCGTAGGCCGGATTCCTTCACGATGTCGATGACCTTCGCGGGCTCCATCGTGAGCGCCTGGGCGAGCATCTCGTACCCGCCGCGCTTCACCCAGCCCTTGTAGGTGCGGGCGTCCGCGTCGCCGAAATACTTGGAGAGGACGACCGTCTCACGGGGGTGCGGCTTGTGCGGGTAGCCCATTAGAAATGTCCAATGTCGAATGTCCAACTCTCAATGTCCAATTGAACATTCAGCATTGGACATTCTACATTCGGCATTGCTCTCACTTGTATTTCCTCACCAATTCCGGAACCTTGTCCGGCGTCACCGACTCGATGAAGTCGTCGTCGACGAGCACCGGTGTCGCGAAGCCGCAGGCGCCGAGACATTCCACCTCGATCACGGTCCACTTCCCGTCGGGACTCGTCGCGCCCAGCTCCTTGGCGCCGGTGGTCTCGAGAAAGGCCTTCGCGACCGCTTCCGCTCCACAGATGTTGCATGGGGATGTCGTGCAGACCTGGACGAAGTGCTTCCCGACCGGATGCTGATGGTACATGGTGTAGAACGTCACGACGCCCTTCACGTAGGCGGGCGTGAGACCGAGGACCTCCGCTACCTCCGCCATGTTGCGGTCGGAGATCCAGCCGCGGGCCCGTTGCACGATCCACAGCGCCGGGAGCAACCCCGCCTGCTTCGTGGGATAGCGCGCGAGGATTTCGCCCAGCTGCTCCAGAACGGCTCCCGAGAAGACCGGGTCATAGGCGTCGGTGCCCGCGGGCGTGGACGAAGGGTGCGCCGTCACGCTCATCGATCCACCTCGCCCATGACGATGTCCACGGAAGCGTTGATCGCGATCAGGTCGCTCAAGAGATGCCCTTCCGCCATCTTCGGCAAGGCCGACAGGTTGATGAACGAGGGCGGCCGGATGCGCCACCGCACCGGTTTCGCGGTTCCGTCCGACACCAGATAGTTGCCCAGCTCCCCTTTGGGATTCTCGATCCCCACATAGGCCTCACCCACGGGTGCCTTCACGCCCTCCATCACCTGCTTGAAGTGATAGATCATCGCCTCCATGTCGTTCATCGCGCGGGACTTGGGCGGCAGGATCAGACGCGGGTTGTCGATGTTGACGGGCCCGTCGGGCAGGCGCTCGATCGCTTGCTCGAGGATCCGGTTCGCCTGCCGGCATTCCTCGAAGCGCACGAGGTACCGATCGTACACGTCGCCGTGCTCGCCGACGACCACGTCGAAGTCGTACGTCTCGTAGCCGAGGTACGGCATGTCCTTTCGGACGTCGTAGGGGACGCCGCTCGCGCGCAGCATCGGGCCGGACAGCGAGTGGTTGATCGCTTCAGCGGCGGTGAGCGGGCCCACACCCTGCGTGCGCCCGACCCAGACGGAATTGCGCGTGAGGACGCGGTCGACCTCGTCGAGCGTCTTCGGGAATGTCCGGGTGAAGTGTCGCAACCCCTCGATGAATCGGTCGGGAATGTCCGCCATCATCCCGCCCACCCGCGTCACGCTCGTGGTGAGTCGCGCGCCGGTCCACAGCTCCTGAAGATTGTAGATCCGCTCGCGCTCCTGAAACGTCCAGAGGAACGGCGTGAACGCGCCGATGTCGATGGACGTGGTGCCGAGCCAGACCATGTGCGAGATGATCCGGCTCATCTCGCACGCGATCACCCGCAGCACGGTGCAGCGTGGGGTGATCTCGATGCCCATGAGCTTCTCCGCTGCGAGCGCGAACCCGACGTTGTTCGCCATGGGCGACAGGTAGTCGGTGCGGTCGGTGAGCGGGATGATCTGATTGTAGTGACGGTACTCGCCCAGCTTCTCGAAGCCCGAATGGAGGTACCCGACGTGGGGGATCACTCGGACGACGGTCTCCCCGTCGAGCTCCACTACGAGCCGCAGCACGCCGTGGGTCGCCGGATGCTGGGGCCCGAGGTTGAGCAGCATGTGCTCGCTCGCGAGCCCCGGCTCCTCCGCAGCGGACTCCGGCGTAGCCCGTCCCTCCGCGACCCCGAGCGGCACGCGGGTGGGGTGCCCCTGGGCGTCGACACCCGGTGTGGCGAGATCGAGCTCGATCGTGCGTTTCGTCATTCCGACCCGGCGAGCTTGCCGCGTTCACCGCGGCGCAGCCGCTCCTTCATTTCTGGGGACAGCTCGCCGTACGCCTCCGCGATGGACAGCTCTTCCATGGAATAGTGGGCTTCCGGGTTCGCGGCCAGCGCCTGGCGCACCTGCTCCGCGCGACTGAACCGGCCACGCAGCGGAAAGTCCTTTCGCAGCGGATAGCCCTCGGCGTACGTCTCCCACATGAGAATGCGGCGCAAGTCGGGGTGCCCACGGAAGCTGATGCCGAACATGTCGAAGGTCTCACGCTCGAGCCAATCGGCTCCGCGCCACAGCGGGACCACGGAGTCGACCACGAGGTCGGCTTCGGCGTCGAGCTCGACCTTGACCCGGAGGTCGACCCGGCGCTCGAGCGAGCGAACGCTATAGACGACTTCGAGCGGGCGCTCCCGGTCGCGATACTCGACCGCGGTAATGTCCACGAGGTAGTCGTATCGCTGATCCGGCGTATCGCGCAGCCATGCGAGTACCTGGAGCAGGGCGTCGCGGCGCACATACACGATGGTGTCGCCGCACGACTCGAGCGCGCGGCCGATCGCGCTGCCGAAGGTCGCTCGGAGGGCGTCGACGGACGGATTCACGCCGAGCGGAATTGGTGGACGGAGTTGCCGAACGGCTCCGAGATCTCGTCGATCGTCTCGGGCGGGAGGCGCAAGCCGCGCTCGTCGAGCGGCTGCTCGTCCCGGCGTCGCACCTGGTCGAACAGCGACTCGCCTTTGATCTTCTTGTGGAGCAGCAAGATCCCGTAGAGCAAGCCCTCGGGGCGCGGCGGACACCCGGGCACGTACACGTCGACCGGGACGATCGTATCGATCCCCTGCACCATCGCGTAATTGTCGAAGATCCCGCCGGTCGAGGCGCAGGCACCCATGGAGATGACCCACTTCGGCTGCGGCATCTGATCGTAGATCCGACGGATCACCGGGGCGAGCTTGAACGGGAGGCGGCCCGCACAGATGAGCACGTCCGCCTGCCGAGGCGAATAGGCCTGGCGCTCCATGCCGAAGCGCGCGAAGTCGAAGCGGCTGGCCGCCGTCGCCATGAACTCGATAGCGCAGCAAGCGGTGCCGAACGGCATCGGCCACAGCGAATTCGCGCGCGACGAGTTCACCGCCCAGTCGACCAGATTCTGGACCTTGGCGAGCAGATAGTTGGGATTCTGGCCCGCGACTTCCTTCGTTTCCATCACGTGCTTCATATGCTCAGTCCCATTCCAGTGCACCCCGCTTCCAGATGTACACGTATCCAACCGCGAGAATGAACATGAACACGAGCATCTCCAACAGGAGGAAGCCCGTGCTCGGCGCCCCCGCTCCTCCCCCTCCCCCTCCCCCTCCCCCTCCCCCTCCCGTCGCGCCGCCGAAGAAGATCGCGCCCCACGGAATCAGGAACACGGTCTCGATATCGAACACGATGAACAGCATCGCGACCAGATAGAACTTGACCGAAAACCGCTCGTGCGCATCCCCGAGGGGTGGCATGCCGCTTTCGTACGGCATGTCCTTCAGAGCCGTCGGCCGGCGCGGCGCGAGCAGATGGGACAGTCCGATCAACAGGAACGCGTTGAACGCGACGAAGCCGAGCAGGAGGAGGAAGGAGAGATAGGGTTGGTTCATGAGTTCGTGAAAAAATTCACTTGACTTTCGGAAACGTATTCGCGCGCGCGAGGGTTGTCAACCGAATCGAGTGGCGTAAGTGTAGGCGCCGTCGATATATTGGCGCCCCATGTCCATCAAATCCGATCGCTGGATTCGACGCATGGCGACCGAGCATGCGATGATCGAGCCGTTCGCTGAAAAGCAGGTCCGGGCCGGCGTCATCTCCTACGGCCTGTCCTCCTACGGCTACGATATGCGCGTCGCGCCGGAATTCCGGATCTTCACCAACGCGTTGTCCGCCATCGTGGACCCCAAGCGATTCGACCCGAAGTCGTTCGTCGAATTCACGGGCGAGGTCTGCATCGTGCCGCCCAATTCGTTCGCGCTCGCCCGCTCCGTCGAGTACTTCCGCATCCCCCGCAACGTCCTGACCCTGTGCGTCGGGAAGAGCACCTACGCGCGGTGTGGCATCATCACCAACGTGACCCCCTTCGAGCCCGAATGGGAGGGCTTCGTCACCCTCGAGATCTCGAACACCACGCCCCTGCCCGCGCGCATCTACGCCGAGGAAGGGATCGCCCAGGTCCTGTTCTTCACGGCGGACGAGGGAGACGAATGCGAAGTCAGTTACAAAGACAAGAAAGGCAAGTATCAGGCGCAGCAGGGAATCACGCTACCGAAACTCTGACCGCGTCATGCTTTCTTGTTGTATACGTACGCCACGCCGAGCGCGATGAGCGCGAGCGCGAAAAACGACGCGATCCGATACAGGGCCTCGAGGTTGGACAAATCGTAGAGCACGATCTTGAGACCCGCGCCCGCCGCGACCACCAGCCCCGCCGATCGCACGTCCTTGCGCTGGCGCGAGAAACCGAGCTGGACCAGCGTACCGGCATACGCGAGCCAGAACACGCTCAGCGCCAGGTCGGCGGCGAGCGGAGACCGCGGGGCGAAATACCGTTGCAGCTCGATCGAGCCGCCCGCGAACACCGCCGCTCCGCATAACACCCACAACAGCTCCGCCCCTCGACCGGCCTTGCGCCACTCGCGCGCGGCCAGGGCAACGCCCGCGACATAGATGTAGAGGGCGACCGCCCACGAATCCGTGAACGCGGGAGCCGCAAACGCCCGATCCTGAAGCGCCACGCCAAAGAGCCAGGGGAACGTCACGACCGCCAGGCCGAGCGCCGCCGGGCGCGCGCCCGGCCGTCCGCCCACCCGCTCGACGGCGAGTGCTGCGAGTGCGAGCGCGGTCCACCCCACCACGACCGCCCACGGGTGCGCCTGTACCGCGAACGCCAGCGCGGCGAGCCCGAATCCCATCATCATGTGGGGCGCCGTGCGGCGGACCCACCCGACTCCCAGGTACAGCGCGGCGAGCAGCGCGGGCAGCAGCGCGGGCGTGTCCACGAACACGCGCAGTCCACCGAGCGCGGCGAGCGCGATCAACACGAGCGGATTGGCGACGAACAGCACGGCTTCCTCGCCGGCGCCGAGCCGGCCGTCGATCTGCTGCCACCAGAGCAGCCCGGCGACGGCCACGGCCGCGGCGAGGGCAAACCACAAGCGCGGCTCCTGGCCGTGCAGGTCCGCGAGCGCCACGCCGAGCAGGAGCCAGGTGATCGCGGGCATGGCCAGGCGCGCCTCCGGCCACGCGCGGCGCCGCGTCACATGCAGGGTGAGGAGCGCCCCGGCCGCCAGAAACCAGCAGCCGAGGGGGCTGGCGAGCGCGTCTCGGGCGCCCGCCGCGGCCAACAAGAAGTATCCGATCAGCGCGAGGTCGAACGTGCGGCGCCAGCTCATCGTGTATGCCAGAAGGCCCGTCCCCAGTCCGACGATCTCGAGGTATCCGAGGAACGGTTCCGGGTGACGCACGGAGGGCTGGAGGAGAATCGGCGCCAGATACGCGCCCGCCAGCGCCCAGATGGCCAGTCCCTCGACCTCGTGCCGGAGCGCCAGCAGGATGACGACCACGGTGCACGCGGCGAGGAGCAGAATGCCCACGCGCCGCTCGATCAGGCCGTAGGGCCCGGCGGCCGCCCAAAGCCCCAAGTAGGCCAGCCCGCCGCCGGCGCCGATCATGGCCGCGCCGTACCGTCGCAGGCCCCGGCGGATCCGCGCCTCTCCCCACGCACCGACGGCCACTCCTGCGACAATCGCGAGCAGCGAGCGAACGATCGGCGCGATCCACCCCCGGTCGATCGCGTACTTGAGGAAGAGGCCTGCCGCGGTCAGCAGGGCGAGGACGCCCACTACCAGCAGGCCCCGCTGTCCGAACCATTGCTCGAGATCCGGACCCTCGGCCTTCGGGCGCGGCAGCGGCGATGCCGGCTCGACGATGACCGGGGTGGTCCGCGAGGCCGGCGGGCGCGGCTCCGGAAGCGTGGTAAAGTCCTTGGGCGCGGCTCCCCCTGGCACTCCCGCCCCCGGGGCGAGCAGGCGCCGCATCATCTGCTCCAGGACTTCTACCCGCCGTTCGAGGCGTTCGAGCTCTGCGCGCCGCTCGTCGCTCACGGAGGGGATGTGACGGCCGCGGGGCGCGACCCCAAGATGGTGATCGCGAGCGTGACGACGGCCAGGATCACGAGATCGGGCACCCACCCCAGCTCGGTTCGGGGAAAGGCCATCTGAATGAAGAGCATGACGAAGTCGAACAGGCCCACCAACAGACCCAGCAAGACGGTGGCGTGTAGCGCGCGGTTCAAATGAGCAAGGATGCTGCCGCTCACGAGCGCCACCGCCCCCTGCCCCGCGGCGATGGCCAGCGCGATCGCGACGTCGTCGAACAGGACCCGCCAGAAGTCGTGCGGTCCGGCGTGATAGCTGAAAAAGGCGGTGTGAAGGAGGGAGACCGCCACCCCGGCTGCTCCGGCGCATAGGGTGGCCCATACGGCGTACCCAATCACGACCTTCATTCTGTCGCCCGTATCGCCAGCCATGCCGACCTCGCTTCCTGCGCGGGACCTAATGTGGCCGGTGGCGCCCGCCCTCGCCAGTCAGCGGAGCGCGGCCGTGGCTTGCTCGAGGGCGCCGCGAGCGTCATCCACACGGCCGACGAGATCGGCGAGCTCCCGCTCAGTGGCCGCGGCGTCGGCGTAGCGGATCGCCTCGTTCACCGAGGGGAACGCCATCGTCGCGTACCCGTTGTCGACGTCCGAGGCGAACTGCAGACTCCGGTACCAGGGCCGGCTCACGAGGCCTTGCGAGCGGGTGAGCCGGCGCTCCACCTGCATGAGCGCCGCGTTCACGGCGCGGAGGCGCGAGGCATCCGCCGTCCGCACGCTGTCCCGCGCCGCCGCGAACGCCCGCGCCGACGCCGTGAATCGGGCGAGCGCGTCCCGCAGGCCCGCGGTCGACACGGTCCACCCGTGCTTCGTGATGCCCGAGTCGAGCTGCGCCACGAGCCGCGTCAGCTCCGTGCCGAAGGCCTCATAATCGAACGGCAACACATCGCTGTTCGCGAGTCGCGCGACGAGCAGCGCGACGAGGCGAGCAGTGGCCTGGTGCTCCCGGTACCCGGGATCCCCGAACCTCGTCATCCAGCGGTAGGAATCGTACATGGAGTGATACACGCCGCCCGGACCCTCGAAGCCCACTGCCACCGCCGGAATGCCGAGGTGGTGGTAGAATCCGGCGAAGTCCGACCCCCCGCCGAGATTGGCGAGCGTCAACGACGCCGTATCGCCGTGGACGCGGTCGAGCCAGACCGCGCGCACGCTGCCTCGTCCCGACGGATCCGGCACGAGGCCCGTGACGTCGCGGATTAGCGGCTTGAGCGATGGCGAGCCGCTTCCGGCAAAACGCGGGCCCTGCGTGACGTCATCCGCATTGAGGTACGCGACGGCGTGCCCGGCGAGCGAGTCCGCCATTTCCTCGACCCATTCCGTGGACCCGATCAATCCCCACTCCTCGGCGTCCCAGGTGGCGAAGATCACGGTGCGCGCGGGGCGCATCCCCGCCCGGGCCAGCTCCGCAAACGCGCGAGCGGCCTCGAGCACCGTCACGGTCCCGCTGATGTTGTCCGCCGCTCCCGGACTCCAGGCGTCGCGATGCGCACCGATCACCACCCACTCGTCCGGAAAGCGCGCGCCCCGCACCATCGCAAACGTGTCCCAGATCGGGTGCATTGCGCGCGTGCCGCGCTCGGTCTTGACGTGCAGGCGGGCGCGCATGGGGCCTGGACCGGTGTGGTAGCGAAACGGGAGCCCACCCTGCCACGGCTGTGGGACCGATGCCCCGGCCAGGCGCTCGAGCACGCGGCGGGCATTGCCGTAGCTCATGGGAATGACGGGAATCCGCGGAATGGGGAGAGAGTCCTCCGGGACTCGGCGGGCGCCCGGGAGCGACGCGTATCCGGGCGTCGTGGGATCGCCGTTCGTGTTCAGGATGCTGCCCCGCTGGATCCCGCCCCACGGCCGCATCGCACCGCGCGGGTACACGTCACCGCGGGTGTAGCCGTCGTCCTGCGGGTCCGAATAGATGATGAGCCCCACCGCGCCGTGCTTCTCGGCCTCGCGGGCCTTGATGCCGCGGAAGGAGCGTCCGTACCGCGCGATCGCGATCTTCCCCCTGACGCTCGTTCCCAGCGAATCGAGGGTTTGGTAGTCCTCGATCAGGCCGTAATTGACGTACACGACATCCGCGGTCACGTCTCCATCCCCGGTATAGCCGTTGAAGGGCGGCACCTGGCGCCCGCCACTGGTGGGGTCCTCGGGTACGACCGGCTCTCGCAGGCTGAGCACGGCCGCGCGGCCACCGGGAGGCATGAGCCAGGCTGAGACGCTGTCCGGATGCGGGATGTAGACCGTATACTCCTTGGTCCAGGCTTCGAGGCCCCAGGCCCGGAGCTTGTCGATCACGTAATCCCGTGTCACCGCTTGCGCGGGCGTGCCGGCGACGTGCGGCACCCGCGTCAAATCGAAGGTCATGGTGCGCGCGCTCGCCGTGTCGGGAACGGCGAGGAGACGTTGCTCGAAGGGGTCCTGAGCCGCTGCCACGAGGGCGTACCCGCAGGCCAGCACTGCGAGGGCGACGTGAATTCGCACGATGGCTGATCCAGGCGAGAGAGAAGAAGGAAGAAACGCAAAACTGAGCCTCCGCGCCACTTTACTCGCCGTCGCGCTGGCCGCGGGCGTCTACACCGCGGCTCTTCCGCTCTACCTCTACTTCCGCGTCAGCCGGCCCGCACTCGCGCTCGGCGCTGCCACCGAGACGATCTCGATGGCGGGCGAGAACCTGGCGCGCCGTGACAGCGCGCTCGACCAGGTCCTGGTCATCGTCCGGACTCTCGGTCGCCGGGCGTCGCCCGGCGCCAACTCTCTCGCGCTCGCGCATCGGTTGCTCGAGATCGGCCGGACTCCCTTGGTGCTGGCGGCGCACGCCCCGATCCCGGACACCCTGCGGGCGCAAATCGTGAGCGCGGACGGGGCCCTGTCGAGGAACGGGAGCGCGTTGGCCGAGGCCGTCAGCGAGATCGAGCAAGGACGCGTGACGAGCGTGGTCGCGAGGCTCCCCGCGCTCGAGGATCTGGGTCAGGTCGTCAACGATCGCATGGCCGGCGGCGGGAGGATCGCGCGCGCCTACCTGTTACAACGCCAGCGGGCCTTGCAAGCCGCCGCGGGTGAAGTCCGGCGCGATACGGCGCTCTGGATCGTGGTGGGTATTCTCTGGATTCCCCTTCTGGTGCTGGTGTTGCGACGCCGCGTCTCGCAACCGCTGCACGCGCTCGAGGCCGGTCTCGGGCGAGTGGCCGACGGCGATCTGACGGTCGCCGTTCCGACGGTCGCGGCCGACGAAATCGGCCGCCTCGCCGAGCATTTCAATACGATGACCCGGGTACTGCGGGACCGGGCCGAGGAGCAAGGTCGCTTCGCCGCCGCGGGCGAGCTGCTCGCGGGCGTCGCGCACGAGGTGAACAACCCGCTAATGGCGATCGCCGCGCACGCGGAGAATCGACTTGCCGACGCCGCCGTGCAGGGCGAGCAGCGAAACGAAATGGGGCAGATCCTGCGGCAGGCCCGCCGGGCCACGAAGCTGCTGCGCGGGCTGCTGCGGTTTGTGCGCGCGACGGAACGCGAGGTCACGCGCGTCAACCTGAACGACGTCGTCCGCGGCGGGCTCGATCTGGTGTCATTCCGTTTCGGTGTGGACGAGATCGCGGTGGGAGGTCACCTCGATCCGAACCTGCCGGCCGTGGAGGGCGACGCGATCAAGCTCGAGCAGGTCGTGGTCAATCTGCTCTCGAATGCGATCGACGCGCTGCGCGGCGTGAAGCCGCCGCGGCAGCTCACGGTCGACACCTGGGTGGAAGACGCGCGCGTGTCGGTCTCGGTCACCGACAACGGAAAGGGCGTGTCGCCCGAGATCTCGTCGCGGCTGTTCCGCCCGTTCGCTACCACCAAGGGCCGTCGCGGGACGGGCCTGGGCCTCTATATCTCGCGTCAGATCGCGCGGGAGGCGGGAGGCGATCTCGTGCTGGCGCAGTCGCCCGGCGGTGCGCGCTTCGTGCTGTCGCTTCCGGTCGCGACTGGAGTCGTGAACGCTGCCCCCCTCCCCCTCCCCGCCCCCGCCCCCGCCCCCGCCCCCGTCCCTGCCTCCGCCGATGTCGCGCAACCGCCTCCCCCCCAGGCGGCGCCGTCGCTCGCCGGAGTGCGCGTGCTCATCGTGGAGGACGAAGAACCCGTGCGCCGCCCGATGCTCCGCTACCTGGCGCGGAAGGGCGCCCAGGTAGAGGAAGCGAGCGACGGGGCGGAGGCGCTGACTCGCCTCCGCGAGCGGCCGGTCGACGTGATCCTGGCCGACCTTCGGATGCCGCGCATGGGAGGGATGGAGCTGTACGCACAGCTCGAAGAGGAGCGGCCCGAGCTGGCAGCGCGCGTGCTCTTTCTCTCGGGGGACGTCTCGCAGCTCGCCGAGCCGGGGAACGCCCCGGTGCCCCGCGAGCGCGTGCTCGTGAAACCGCTCGAGCTCGCCGAGCTGGAGCGACGGATCCTCGAATTCGTGGGGGCGGCGCGGGGGGCTGGGGGGAAGCCGGGAGGGGGACCTGATGCTGGCCCGGCGCCCAGCCGGACGCTATGATGAGGCATGCTGGTCGTGGTGGTCCTGCTCGTCACGGTGGCGATGCGGGTCGCGATCGTCGCCGCGGTCACCTACCTGCTGTTGCCGCGGGGCCCGCTGTGCCCGCATTGCGGTATCGAGATGGCGGCGCTCGAGAACCGCTTCCTCGACCATTGGCTCCCCGCTTTGCAACGTCGCTGGTGTCTGGAGTGCGGCTGGGACGGCGTGGTGCGCCGGGTGCGGCGGGCGCCGATGCGGACCCCGACTCGCTCGCAGGAGCCACGACCCACGGTGTCCTGATCAGTCCATCGTTGTGATGAGGCGCGCCGCCCGCTCGTAGAAGAAGTAATCCCACGCCCAATTCAGCAATACGAAGAGCTTGTTCCGGAACCCGATGAGCTGGATGATGTGCACCACCAGCCACACCACCCACGCGGGAAAGCCCGTAAAGCCGATCCCCCGGATGTAGGCGACGGCGGCGTTCCGGCCGATGGTCGCAAGCGACCCTGGATCGTGATAGCGGAACGAGATGGGCGCCGCGCCGTCCAGCTGCCGGCGGATGTTCCGCGCCACCGTCTCCGCCATTTGGATAGCCACGGGCGCCATCATCGGGAGCGGCTCCCCGTCGGCCTCGAGGTAAGCGGCATCCCCGATGACGTAGACGCCGTCGTGTCCGGAGACCTGGAGGGTCTCGCTCACTGGGATCCGACCCTGTCGAGCGGTGGGCAAGCCCAGGTGCGACGTGAGCTGTACTGCCTTGGCCCCGGCAGCCCAAATGAGGGTGCCCGCGGGGATAACCTCCCCGCTCTTCAAGACCACGCGTTTCCCGTCGTAGGCCGCGACGGTGGCGCCGAAACGGACCTCGACGTGCTTGCGCCAGAGCGTCTCGGCGGCGGCCTCGCGCAACCGGGCGGGCATCGGGCCGAGCAGCCGATCCGTGGCCTCGAGGAGCAGGACGCGGACGTCCTTGATGTTGAGCCGCGGGTAATCCTTCACCAACACGAGCCGGATGAGCTCGGACAGGGCGCCGGCCATCTCAACGCCGGTGGGGCCCCCGCCCACGACCACGAACGTGAGCTCGGCCCGACGGCGTTCGGGGTCGGGCTCGAGCATCGCGCGCTCGAAGGCATGCAGCACGTGGTTCCGGATACGAATCGCTTCGGGAACGTCTTTCAAGCCAAAGCCGTGCTCCGGAACTCCCGGGAGACCGAAATAGTTCGTCTCTCCGCCGACCGCGAGGATCAAGTAGTCATACGCGATCGGGCCGTCCGCGGTGAGCAGGCGTTTGGCGCCGGATTCGAGGCCCGTCACCTCGGTCATCCGGAACTCGAAATTCTTCTGACGCCGGAGGACCGCGCGGACCGGCCGGGCGATCTGCTCGGGCTCTAGCCCGGCGGTGGCGACCTGATAGAGGAGCGGCTGGAAGAGGTGATAGTTGCGCCGGTCGACGAGCACCACGTCCACCGGGGCCTTTCGTAACGCGCGCGCCGCCCGCAGGCCCCCGAATCCCGCCCCGACGATAACGACGGTCGGCCGCCCGATCGGCGCGCGCGTGGCGAGGCGCGCGTCGTCGCGGAGTTCGGCGTCGGGCCGTGGAGCGGTGCGGACGTCGGTCATTGGCATCAACTTAAAGATAGCGCGACCGCGCCTCGGCTTGCCTGAGCCGCCGGCGTACAGGTATCATCCCACCGTTCCATGACCAGTTCGCCCAGCATCGCCGTCCCTGCGCGTCCGGGCCTCGTGCGCTCGCTCGTCGGGAAGAAGGCCATCATGGCCGTCACCGGCGTGATTCTCTTCCTGTTCGTGGTGGGTCACCTCGCGGGCAACCTCAAGGTGTTCCAGGGCCCCGAGCACTTCAATGCGTATGCGGAAGGCCTACGCACGGTCGGGGCCCCGTTCTTCGCTCGCGGCCAGGTCCTCTGGGCGGTCCGCCTCATCCTCCTGGCCTCCCTGTTCCTGCACATCTGGGCGGCGATCGTCGTGACCCGGGCGAGCTGGGCGGCCCGACCGGTCGGGTATCACGGGCTCACCCCGACGGAGACCACCTACGCGGCCCGGACGATGCGCTGGGGCGGCGTCATCATCTTCCTGTACGTCATCTATCACCTGCTCGACCTCACGTTCGGCGCCGCGAATCCGAGTTTCGTGCCCGGAGACGTGTACCACAACCTGGTCGCAAGCTTTCAGCGCTGGCCCGTATCCACGATGTACGTCGTCGCCGTGGTCGTCGTCGGCCTCCACATCGATCACGGGCTGTGGAGTGCGTTCCAGACCCTCGGACTGAATCGGCCCCCCACGTTCCGCTGGCGTCGCGGCGTCGCGGGCGCCATCGCCGCGCTCATCACGGTGGGGTACATCGCGATTCCCGTCGCGGTGCTCGTCGGGAAGCTCCGCTGATGGAGCTGCGTTCGAGAGCGCCCGAAGGGCCGCTGGCCGAGAAATGGGAGCATCACCGCTCCGCGATCAAGCTCGTGAGCCCGACGAACAAGTTGAAGCATCATATCATCGTCGTCGGGTCCGGGCTCGCCGGCGCCTCCGCCGCCGCGTCTCTCGCCGAGCTGGGCTACACCGTCTCGTGCTTCTGCTTCCAGGACTCGGCGCGCCGGGCGCACTCCATCGCCGCCCAGGGAGGCATCAACGCGGCGAAGAACTATCAGAACGACGGTGACTCGGTCCACCGCCTGTTCTACGACACCATCAAGGGCGGGGACTTCCGATCGCGCGAGGCCAACGTGTATCGCCTGGCGGAGACGAGCGCGCAGATCATCGATCAGTGTACGGCGCAGGGTGTGCCGTTCGCGCGGGAGTACGGCGGCCTGCTCGCGAACCGCTCGTTCGGGGGTGTACAGGTGGCCCGCACGTTCTACGCGCGTGGGCAGACGGGGCAGCAGTTGTTGCTGGGCGCCTATCAGGCGCTGGAACGCCAGGTGGGCGCCGGCAAGGTCACAATGCATCCACGGGCCGAAATGCTCGACCTCGTCGTCGTGGACGGCCGTGCCCGCGGGATCGTGGTCCGCGACTTGGTCACCGGAGCCGTCGCGTCGCATGTAGGGGACGCGGTCGTGCTCGCGACCGGCGGGTACTCGAACGTTTATTATCTCTCGACCAACGCGAAAGGGTGTAACGTCACCGCGATCTGGCGCGCGCACCGCCGGGGCGCGGCGTTCGCCAATCCGTGCTTCACCCAGATCCACCCCACCTGCATCCCCCAGACCGGCCCGCATCAATCGAAGCTGACCCTGATGAGCGAGTCGCTCCGCAATGACGGGCGTATTTGGGTGCCCAAGAAGAAGGGCGACGCTCGACCGCCGCAACAAATCCCGGAAGCGGAGCGGGACTACTACCTCGAGCGGCTGTACCCGAGCTACGGCAACCTGGTGCCCCGGGATGTGGCGTCGCGGCGCGCCAAAGATGTGTGCGACGAAGGGCGCGGCGTGGGCCCGGGAGGGTACGGCGTGTACCTGGACTTCGCGGACGCCATCGCCCGCCTGGGTCGGCACGTAATCGCGGAACGATACGGCAATCTGTTCGAGATGTACGAGCGCATCACCGCCGAGAATCCCTTCGACGTGCCGATGCGGATCTACCCCGCCCCGCACTACACGATGGGCGGGTTGTGGGTGGACTACAACCTCATGACGACCGTGGACGGGTTGTACGCGATCGGTGAGGCGAACTTCTCGGACCATGGCGCCAACCGGCTGGGGGCGAGCGCGCTCATGCAGGGGCTGGCGGACGGCTACTTCATTCTCCCCTACACGATCGGCGACTACCTGGCGCAGGCCAAGCTCGGCAAGCTCGGCACCGACCACACGGCCTTCAAACAGGTCGAGCGCGAGGTGAGCGAGCGGGTGGACCGTCTGCTCACCGCCCGGGGCCGCAGGACTCCGGACGTGTTCCACCGCGAGCTCGGCCGTCTGATGTGGGACAAATGCGGGATGTCCCGCACCGCGAAGGGTCTCGAGGAGGCGCGCAAGAAAATCGTCGAGCTGCGCGACGAGTTCGCGCGAGACGTGTATGTCGGCGGCCGGGGGGAGGACTTCAATCAGACCCTCGAGCACGCGGGGCGCGTCGCCGACTTCTTCGAGCTGGCCGAGCTGATGTGCCGGGACGCCCTAGACCGGGAAGAGTCGTGTGGCTGCCACTTCCGGGAGGAGTTCCAGACTCCCGAGGGTGAGGCGAAGCGCGACGACGCGCGATTCAGCTACGTGGCGGCGTGGGAGTACGCGGGTGCGGGCAAGGCGCCGGTGTTGCACAAGGAGGCCCTCGCGTTCGAGGCGGTCCACCTGACCCAGCGGAGCTACGCCTGATGCGGCTCACCCTCCATGTGTGGCGCCAATCCGGGCCCAGCGACCCCGGGCGCTTCATGCGCTACGACGTGACCGACGTGAGCCCCGACATGTCGTTCCTCGAAATGCTGGACGTGCTGAACCAGCAGCTCCTGTCGCGTCAGGAGTCGCCGATCGCGTTCGATCACGATTGCCGCGAAGGCATTTGCGGGGCGTGCGGGATGGTCATCAACGGGCGGCCGCACGGCCCCCGGCACGCGACCACCACGTGCCAGCTGCACATGCGCATGTTCCCCGATGGCGCGGAGCTGTGGCTCGAGCCCTGGCGGGCGCGGGCGTTTCCCGTGGTGAAGGACCTGGTGGTGGATCGGAGCGCGTTCGATCGCCTCATCGCCGCCGGCGGGTTCATTACCGCCCGGACGGGGAGCGCCCCCGAGGCGAACAACACCCTCGTGCCCAAGCGTGACGCGGACCTGGCCATGGACGCCGCCGCCTGCATCGGCTGCGGTGCCTGCGTGGCGGCGTGCCCCAACGCCTCGGCGATGCTCTTCGTCGCCGCCAAGGTGTCCCACCTCGGCCTCCTGCCCCAGGGCCAGCCGGAGCGCGGCGCGCGCGTAGTCACCATGGTGGACCGGATGGACGCGGAAGGGTTCGGCGCCTGCACTAATCACGGCGAGTGCATGGCCGCGTGTCCGAAGGAGATCTCGATCGATTTCATCGCCCGGCTGAACCGGGATTACCTCAAGGCGACGCTCGCGCCCAAGCCGCCGGTGAAGGAGTTCACCGGCGCGGCCTAGAGCTGCACCGCCTTCATCGTTTCCTGTACGGCTTCGGCCGACTTCTTGAGCGCCGCCTGCTCGTCGGCCGAGAGCTTCACCTCCAGAATCTTTTCCAGTCCGCCCCGCCCCAGCTTGCACGGGACCCCCAGATACACCCCCGAAACGCCGTACTCCCCTTGCACCCACGCGGCACACGGCAGGATGCGCTTCTTGTCGTGCACGATGGCCTCGGCCATTTGCGTCACGGCCGCCGACGGGGCGTAATAGGCTGACCCGGTCTTCAGAAACGCGACGATCTCGGCGCCGCCGTTTCGGGTCCGTTCCACGATCTTATCGAGCGTCGGTTTGTCGAGCAGCTGGGTCACTGGGATGCCCGAGACGGTCGTGTAGGAGATCAAGGGCACCATCGTGTCGCCGTGGCCGCCCAGGACCATCGCCTGAATGTCGTCGACCGACACGTCGAGCGCCTCGGCGAGGAAGGCGCGATAGCGCGCCGTGTCCAGTACGCCGGCCATCCCGATCACGCGCTCCCGCGGGAACCCGGTGATCTGTTTCGTCACCCAACACATCACGTCGAGCGGGTTGGAGACGACGAGGACGATGGCGTTCGGGCAGTGCTGCTTGATCTGCTGGGCGACCTGCCTCACGATCTCGGCGTTCGTGCGAACCAGGTCGTCGCGGCTCATCCCGGGCTTGCGGGCGATCCCGGCCGTCACCACGACGATCTCGCTGCCCGCGGCGGCCTTGTAATCATTCGCGCCGACGACGCGGGTGTCGAACCCCTCGATCGGGGCGGACTCCCACTGATCGAGTGCTTTGCCTTGCGGGACGCCTTCGATGACATCCACGAGGACGACGGTGCGCGCGAGCGCTTTCTCCGCGAGGCGCTGCGCCGCGGTCGCGCCGACGTTCCCTGCCCCGACGACCGTGATCTTGTTCACCATGGGGGTGCGGTCACCCTCCGCGTGTGTGCATTTCTCGATGGGGATCCGCGCGGAGGGACTCGAGGCGGTACAACGCGCTCCGATCGGCCACGCCCAGACGCTCTTCCGCGCCACGGTCCCGCCGGCCCAGCCAGCCGTCCCGGATGATCGCCGCCAGCTCCTCGTCCGGCGCCCCACGGCGCAGCGGCTCTCGCAGGTCTACTCCGCGCGCGGCGTAGAGGCATAACAGCCAGGTCCCATCGGCGGTCACGCGGCTGCGGTCGCAAGAGCGGCAGAAGGGCGCCGTGGTCGAGGCGATGATCCCGAACGTCGTCCCGTCAGGCAGCCGAAACCGTTCCGCCGGGGCGTGAGGATCGTCGGGGACCGGCCCGATGGCGCCATATTGCCGTCCCAGTATCTCGAGCATCTCCCGCTGGGACACGACCTGATCCATGGACCAGCGCGTCGCTCCCCCGACGTCCATGTATTCGATGAACCGCACTTCCGCATCGTGTGTGCGGGCGAACTCGATCAGATCGATCAGCTCGTCGTCGTTGAAGCCGCGAATCACCACCGCGTTGAGCTTGAGTTTCCCGAACCCGACCCGCCGCGCCGCGGCGATGCCCTCGAGCACGTCCGCGTGGTGCGCGCTCTTGGCGAACGCCAGCATCCGTTGGGCACGCAGCGTATCGAGGCTCACGGTCACCCGGCGCAGCCCCGCGGCCTTCAGCGCGGCGGCCTGCTTGGCCAATAAGAGGCCGTTCGTCGTGATGGCGAGGTCGCTGATGCGGGAGTCACGGGCAATCATCGCGACCAGGGCGGGCAGGTCGTGGCGCAGCAGCGGCTCGCCCCCCGTCAGTCGCACTTTGTGCGCGCCCATGCCGGCGAACACGCCCACCAGGCGCGCGAGCTCCTCGAACGTGAGGATCGACGCCTTGGGCAACCACACGTAGTCGTCTTCAGGCATGCAGTAGCGGCACCGCAGGTTGCAGCGATCGGTAACGGAGATGCGCAGGCTCCCGAGCGGGCGCCCGAGCGTGTCCCGGAGCGGCTCAGACATGCGTCGGACGGCCGGACGGATCCACCCAGATCTCACTGCCATCCAGGCGGAGTTCCTTTTTCCACACCGGGATTCTGCGTTTCACTTCTTCGATCACAAAACGGCACGCCTCGAACGCCTGCGCCCGATGCGGCGCCGCGGCGGCGATCCCGATGCTCGCCTCGCCAGCCGGAATCGTGCCCAGGCGGTGCCGGACCGCGATCCGCGCGTCGGGCCAGCGCGTCGCGGCGTCGGCCACGAGCCGGCCGAACTCCGCCTCCACCATCTCCTCGTACGCGGAGTACTCGATCGCTTGGACGCCGTTCTCTTCTGGGCCGTTGCGCACGGTGCCGAGGAAGACGCACGTGCCACCACACGCGGGTGACGACACCTGGGCCACGAGCTGGTCGAGGGAGAGCGGCGTCCGAGTGAGGTACGTCATTCAGCCGCCGGCAATGGGGGGCAGGAACGCCACCTCGTCTCCGTTCCGCACGCTCGCATCGAGCTTGACGTGCTTCAGATTGACGGCCGTGAGCGGACGCTCAGGCAACTGGCGGCCCCCCGGCAAGTCCTCGCGCACTCGCCGCACGACGTCCCCCACCGTGGCTGGGAACGGCAGGGACACTTCCGCCTCGGAACGCCCGACGAGCTCGGCGTAGTGTGCGAAGAAGCGCACCCGGACCGTGGCCGACGTGGGATGCATGGTGGTCCGAAAACTAGCCGCCCTCAGCTCCCCGTGGTACCGCTCGCGAGCCCGCGCCAAATCTTCGTTTCCTTCGCCGTCGGCGACGCAGCGGGGGTGAGCGTAAACGATACGGCGGTCCGCTCCCGGACCTCGGTGTTGAGGGTCATGGACTTTCCGCCGCGCGTGATCCCGATTGCGAGCGGTGCGCCGGCCTTGCCGCGGTAGCGATCGCGGAACGGGGCGCCCCAATCCTGATCGGGGCGCGTGTCGATATCGCCGACTTTCAGCAGGACGTCTCCCGGCTCGAGCCCGGCGGCCTCCGCGGCGCTCCCGGGCACGACGCCCTGCACCACGAGCTTCCCTCCGTCGCCCGGCTGCGCATTGACGCCGAGGAACGGATTCGACACGCCCTGGCGCGTCAGCGCGAGGCCGGCCTTCGCGAACACCGCCTCGTAGGGGAGCGGCTCGCGTCCGTTGATGTAGCGCTGATAGAAGCCGTCGACGTCCGGCATGCCGACCTCCCGCAGCAGGCTCAACAGCTCGGCGGTGGTGAAGCCCTTCTGTTTCTGGTAGTAGCGGGCGTACAACGCCCGCATCACGTCGTCGAGACCCTTCCGGTTGTCCGTCGCGTCGCGGATCGAGACGTCGAGCAGCATGCCGGTGAGCGAACCCTTCGGGTAGTACAGCTGGGAGCTGTTGACGAAGACTTCGTTGATCCACGTCGCCACGCTCCCGTCCTCTTCGCTCCACGGCTCCGGCGCGGACTCGACCTGCTGCATGTCGGACGCCGTGTTGGCGAGGAACTGCTCCGTGGTCCAGAGGCCGGAACGAATGTTCGTCAGATCGGCGTAGTAATCCGTCACGCCTTCCGACCACCACAGGAGCGGCGTGTACTGTTCGGCGTGGTAATTGTAGGGCCACATCTCGGCTGGCCGGATCCGCTTCACGTTGAAGAGATGGAAGTATTCGTGGGACATGAGGGGAATCATGAAGTCCCCAAAATTCCCCGCCGCGTCCGCGAAGCCACCCTGCGGCATGATGTCGAATTGCGACGCGCTGTGTTCGAGCCCACCGCCGAAGTTGATCGGCTCGCGGATCACGTTGAAGAACACGGTATACGCGTCGTACGGCGCCCCGCCGAACACGGCGTTTTCCGTTTTCGCGATCTTTTCGAGATCGGCTCGCAGGTTGCGCTGCACGCCCGCGGAGTACGCATCCGCCGGCCACACGGCGATGCGGAGCCACTTTCCATCCACCGTCAGCGAATCGACCATGTACCGACCGAGAAACGTCTCCGCGTCGGCCAGCTCGTGGTAGTTGGACGCCAGGTACGTGCCGCCGGCCGAAGGCCGGAGCGCCGTCGTCACTTGCCAGCCCGGCTGCAGCGTGAATCGCACTTCCGCCGGACGCTCGAGCTGGCCTTCTTCGTACAGAAACAGGTTGGTCCCGAGAAATTGCGCGAAGTCGCCGACGATGCGCGCCATGGAAAGATCGATCGTGTCGGCGAGATAGTCGAACTCGACGCTCACCCGGTCGCCTTTCGCGGTCGCGACGCGCCACGTGTCCTTGTCGGCGCGATCCCAGAACAGCGGCTCGCCGGCCGCGGTCTTCGCCGCGAAGTGCCGCACGTACCGCGCGTAGTTCTGGATCTCATAGTTCCCGGGACTCCAGGCCGGTAGAGAGACGTACAGCGTGTCCTTGCCACGCGTCGGGAATTCGGCGCGCACATGGAACAGCCGCGTCGCCGGAGCCGGGACTGAGACTTCGTATTTGACTGGAGTTTGGGCGGACAACGGGACGGCGACGAGAAGCAAGAGCAGCTGACGCACGAGCGACTCCATGATCGAGGTGGATGCTGTGACTACCCCGTGCAAAACGAAGCGGCCCAGACGGTTAGTCCGGGCCGCGTCAGAATGGCAAACCATCGGCATCGTTCAGGGCGTGACGCGCTCGCTCGCCTCGGCCACCATCGCCCGCAACTCCTTGCTGGGCTTGAAGACAGGCACTGGACGCGCCGCCACTTCGACCGGGTCGCCGGTGCGTGGATTGCGTGCCATCCGAGTCTTGCGCTGGCGGATCTTGAACGTGCCAAATCCGCGAATCTCAATGTTATGCTGCTCTGCGAGGGCCGCTTTCACCGCGTCGAGAAATGAGTCCACGACACGAGCGCAGTCCTTCTTAGAAATCAGGGGACCGGCGGTTCGAGCGATTTGTGCGGTGACCTTTTCGACCAGGTCGGCCTTCGTCATCCGTCCCCCTTGAAGGGCCCAAGGGCTGTCAAGACGAGGGGCCAACTTACGGGCTTACCTATTGTGTGTCAAGAGCTTGGAGGAACTGTTGGAAGTGGCCTTGAGCGTCGTGCGGCCCCGGCGAGGCCTCAGGATGGTATTGCACGGCAAAGATCGGGTACTCCCGGTGCTTCACGCCCTCGACGGTGTGGTCGTTCAGGTTAAGGTGCGTGACCTCGAGCGCTTTGGCTCCCGGGACCCCAGTCGTGTCGCCCCGGACCGCGAAGCCGTGGTTCTGCGAGGTTATAAGTACTTGACCTGTAGCGAGATCGCGAACTGGGTGGTTGCCTCCCCGGTGACCGTAGGGCAGTTTGACCGTGTCCCCGCCCAAGGCGAGGCCGAGCAGCTGATGCCCGAGGCAGATCCCAAAGATCGGGAGGGAGCCGTCGGCAAGCTCGCGCAGCGTCGCAATCGCATATCCCACCGCCGCCGGATCGCCCGGGCCGTTCGACAGAAATAGGCCGCTCGGCTCGAGCTCGCGAATCCGCGCCGCGGGCGTCGCCGCCGGTACCACGGTCACTCGGCAGCCGTTGCGCACGAACAATCGGAGGATGTTGCGCTTCATGCCGTAGTCGTAGGCGACGATGTGGTGCCGCGCATCGCCCGTGGCCGGACCCTCGACGTACTCCGCGTCGATCGTCGCCTTGGTCGCGAGATCGAGTCCGTCCATCGACGGACTCGCGGCGAGCGCCGCGCGCACCGCCGCGCTCGGTTCCGCGCCCGGGGCGACGGCGCCGCGCATGGCTCCCTTCGAACGGATGTGGCGCGTGAGCTGACGCGTGTCGACGTCGGCGACGATGGGCACGCGCGCCGCCGCCAACCAGTCCGCGAGCGTCCCGGTGGCGCGCCAGTTCGACGGCTTGCCCGAGAGCTCGCGCACCACGACGCCCGCGACGCGCGGCCGGTCGGACTCGATGTCCTCCGGATTGATGCCGTAGTTCCCGATCATCGGCGCCGTCATCACGACGATCTGCCCCAGGTACGACGGGTCGGTGAAGACCTCCTGGTAGCCGGACAGGTTGGTGGTGAAGACGACTTCAGCGTACGTCGCGTCGAACTCGATCGGTGCGGTGCCGGGGAACCAGGCTCCGTCCTCTAGCAGTACGTACGCGGGGCGACGGTCAGCGATGGGGCGGGCGACTCTGGTTGGACGGTGGAGGAGCCGGAGGCGGCGGCGCGCTCGGCTGTGCCTGCGTCGTGGGGAGCGGCAGCGGCGTGGGCTGCACGGGCGCCGGCGCGGGCACGCCACCCTCGAGGACCGAGCGCGGCGTCGCGCTGCGGGACGACATGACCGCGAGCATGAGCGAGATAAAGAGGAACAGGCCGGCACACCACCACGTGACCTTGGTGAGCAGCGTGGTCGCCTGACGGCCGCCCATGAACTGTTCGGTGCCGGCACCCCCGCCCAACGACGCCAACCCCCCGCCCTGACCCGCCTGCAGGAGGACGGCGGCGATCAGGATCAACGCGTCGAGAGCGAGGATGAACAGCAGGGCGTCGTACATGCGGCGGGGATAATACCTACGCGATCGCGGTCTGCACAAGTTGCGCCCAGCCTTCGGGATCGAGCGATGCTCCGCCGACCAGGACGCCATCCAGCTCCGGCTCCGCCAAGAGCTCCGCGACGTTCTTCAAGTTCACGCTCCCGCCGTAGACAACCTTGGGCTGGGCGTTGCCGCGCGCGACGAGCCAGGCACGGATCTCCCGATGCACGGCACTCGCGTCGGCCGGCGTCGCATTTCGCCCCGTACCGATCGCCCACACCGGTTCGTAAGCGATGACCACACGCGACAGTGGTGCTCCCTCGGTTCCACCGAGGGCGGCGGCGAGCTGCCGGATCACGACGGCCACGGTGTGGCCCGCGTCGCGCTCGGCGAGCGTCTCCCCTACGCACAACATCGGGAGCAGGCCGGCGGCGAGCGCCGCTGCGACCTTGCGCCGCGTATCGGTTTCGGTCTCGCCGAACACGTGGCGGCGCTCGGAGTGCCCGATCAGGGTGGCCCGGGCGCCCGCCTGCTGCGCGAGCGGCGCGGACACCGCACCGGTGTACGCGCCCTTGGGCTCCCAGTAGATGTCCTGCGCGCCCACCTGGAGATCGGCGCGCTCGCGCGTGGCCTGGGCGGCCGCCTCGATGGAAACGGCCGGGGGAAAGAACCACACGTCGCGGTCGTCCCGACGGTTGTAACGGGCCCGGAAGGTCTTGAGGTAGGCCCGGGCCTCGTCCGGGCCCAGGTGCATCTTCCAGTTGGCGGCGAAGTGCAACCGCCTCACGCGTCCTCGAGGGCCGCGACTCCGGGGAGTGGCTTGCCTTCCAGGAGCTCGAGCGCGGCGCCGCCGCCGGTGGACACGTGGGTCAGCTTGTCCTCGAGTCCAGCCACCGCCGCGGCCGAGTCACCACCGCCGACCACGGTAGTGGCGCCGCGCTTCCCCGCCTCGATCATCGCCTCACCGATGGCGCGAGTGCCCGCGTCGAAGGGGGGAGTCTCGAACACGCCCATCGGTCCATTCCAGAACACCGTCTTGGCCTTGACGATGTGCGAGCGGAAATCGAGTCGCGTCGCCTGATCGATATCGAACACGGCGCAGTCGCCCGGGATCCGATCACTCGGCACCTCGCGGCGCTCGGCGGCGCGCGCCAGGCTCGGCGCTACGACCGCGCCGCGTGGCAGGACGAGCTTGGCGCCGGCCTGGGCGATGAGCTCTTTGGCGAGGTGTTCCTTGTCGCGCTCCACGAGCGAGCCGCCCACCTGGAACCCGAGCGCGAGGAAGAAGGTGTTCGCCATGGCGCCGCCCACGAGGATCTCGTCGACCTTGGGGAGCAATGCCTGAATCACGTCGATCTTCCCCGAGATCTTGGCGCCCCCGAGGACGGCGACGAACGGTCGCCCGGGATGGTCGAGAGCCTCCCCGAGATAGCGGAGCTCCTTTTCCATGAGGAACCCGGCCACGGCCGGTTTCAGCAGCCGGGCGACGGCTTCGGTCGACGCGTGCGCGCGGTGCGCGGCCCCGAACGCGTCGTCGACGTAGAAGTCTCCGAGCGCCGCGAGCAGCTGGGCGAAGGCGGGGTCGTTCTTCTCCTCTCCGGGCCAGAAGCGCATGTTCTCCACGAGCGCCACGCCGCCCCGCGGCAGGCGGCGCGTCGCGGCGACGCCCGTGGCGGGATCCGGAATGAATTCCACCGGCGTGCCGAGAATCCGCTCGACGTCGCGCAGGATCTGCTTGAGCGATGCTTTCGGATCCGGGCCCTTGGGGCGACCCAGGTGCGACAGGAGGACGACGCGCGCTCCCTTCTCGCGCAGGTACCGGATCGTGGGAACCGCGGCGCGGATCCGGGTCTCGTCGGACACCACGCCGTCCTTGAGCGGCACGTTGAAGTCGACCCGGACCAGCGCGCGCTGGCCGTCGAGCGCGGCCGGCGGCAGGTCGCGCAGGCTGCGTTTGCTCACTTGCCGGCGATGTAGGCGAGCAGATCCACACAGCGCGCCGAGTAGCCCATCTCGTTGTCGTACCACGATGACACGTGGACGAACGTGCCGTCGATCACGTTCGTCGAGAGGCTATCGACCACGCTCGAGTAGAGATTTCCAATGTAGTCAGTGGAGACGAGGGGCTCGTCGCTGACGTCGAGAATGCCCTTTAACGTATCGCGCGCCGCCTGCTTGAACGCGCCGTTCACCTCATCGATCGTGGTCGGCTTGCCGACTTCCGCCGTCAGCTCGACGATGGAGACGTCGGGCGTCGGCACGCGCAAGGAGATCCCGTCGATCTTTCCTTTGACCTCCGGGATGACCAGGCCGGTGGCCTTGGCGGCGCCGGTGGTCGTGGGGATGATGCTCAAGGCGGCAGCCCGCGCCCGTCGCAGGTCTTTGTGCGGCAGGTCGAGGATCTGCTGGTCGTTCGTGTAGCTGTGGATCGTCGTCATGAACCCGTGCTTGAAGCCCCACCGATCGAGCATGACTTTGACCACGGGGACCAGGCAGTTCGTGGTGCACGACGCGTTCGAGAGCACCGTGTGCTTGGCCGGGTCGTACTTCTGGTGGTTCACGCCCATGACGATCGTGATGTCCTCGCCCTTCGCGGGCGCGGAGATCACCACTCGCTTGGCACCGGCGGCGAGGTGTTTGTCCGCGTCGGGGCGATTCGTAAAGCGCCCGGTGCTCTCGAGCACGAGGTCCACCCCCAGCGCCTTCCACGGGAGCTTCTCCGGCTCCTTGATCGCCGAGACCTTGATGGGCCTGCCGTTCACCACCAGGGCGTCGTCACGGGCCTCGACCGTCCCGGGGAACCGACGGTGCACGGAGTCGTATGTGAGCAGGTGCGCGAGCGTCTTGGTGTCCGTGATATCGTTCACCGCGACGAACTCGAGAGCCTGCTGCTTCATGAGGACGGCGGCCCGAAGCACGTTCCGTCCGATCCGCCCGAACCCGTTGATGCCCACGCGTACGGCCATTGCGCTCCCCTAAGTGAAGTCCGGTAATGCCGCCCGACCGAAGGTTACGGCCGCGACCGTAGTCGCGCCCCCCAGCTCGAGTGCCCGTGCTGCCTCCGCCAGTGTGGCGCCGGTCGTAAACACATCGTCGACCAAGACGAGCGTCCGCGACAGTGCGGAGTGCGGAATGCGGAGTGCGGAGTCTGACGTGCCTTCACTCCGCACTCCGCACTCGCCACTCCGCACTTCAAACGCCCCCGCCACGTTCGCCAGCCGCGCCTCCGGTGTCAACGCCGTTTGCGTCGCCGTCTCGCGTGCGCGTGACAGCAGATCGACCACGGGTCGGCGCCAGTGACGGGACAGGGCACGTGCCAACCGCTCGCTCTGATTGTAGCCGCGTTGCCACAGGCGCTTGGGTCCGAGCGGGACCGGTACGAGCCAGGCCGACTCGCGGCCCGGGAGATCCATGCCGGTCATCGCGGTCACGAGGTCGTCGGCGATCCGCGGCAGTCCGTCGTATTTCAACGCGTGGACGGCGGCTCGCGCTCCGGCATCGAGCCACACGGCGGAACGGACGCATTGGAGAGCGGCGGGCCAACCGGCGCACAGGCGGCAGCCTCCAAACGACGGCTCCGGTTGCCCGCAGCGGCCGCACCAGGGAGCGCGGACGGGCCGCCACCGGTGCCGGCACACGTCGCAAACGAGTCGATCGGCATCTCGGAACGGGAACAAGGCCTGGCACAGCAGGCATTCGGCCGGGAGGACGAGCTGTTCGACCGCTTCAAGCTCCCAGGGCACGGTGCACCGCGGCGCGCATCACCTCGAGCGGCGCCACCTGATCCGGAAAGAACCGTTCGAACGCGGCTCCTCCCTGATGCACGAGCACCTCCCGGCCGTCCTGCGCGCGCACGCCCGCCGCGCGGAGCGTGCGCACCCAGCGCGTCCCGCCAGGAGCGTACGCCAGGTCGAGCGCCGCCCTTCCGCGAAGCCGCGATGCGCTGTCGGGATCGAGGGGGAGCGGATCGCTGTCTTTGAGGCCTGCCGGCGTCGCGTTGATCGCGATGTCCAGATCGAGTGTCCCGCGTGCCGGGGTGGCCCGGACGCCGCGCCCGCGAGCCCATTCGGCGAATTCACCAGCCCGCGCTGCGTCGCGGGACAGGACGTGGACGTCGGCCTTCACCTGACTCGCGGCAACCGCGGCGGCGCGCGCCGCACCCCCTGTACCGATCAACAACCAGCTCCCGCCGCCGTCGACGCCGAGCTGCCGCAGCGCCGCCAGGATACCCGCGACGTCGGTGTTGTCGCCCACCAGCGCTCCATGCTCGGTCCAGAACGTATTGCACGCGCCCACGCGCTCGCACAGCTCCGTTTTCCGCGGGATGCACCGTTCCGCCGCCTCTTTGTGCGGCACGGTGACGTTCCCGGCTCCACCGACCGCGGCCAGCGTGCCGAGCACGGTCGCGAGCGCCGACGCGGGCGTCGGGAGCGCGACGTAGACGGCGTCGAGCCCGAGGACGCGGATCGCGGCGTTGTGCATCGATGGGGACAACGAATGGGTAACCGGATCGCCGATCACCCCGAGCAGCCGGGTGTCAGCGCTGACTTCCACTCGCGAACTCTTTGACGATCCGCTCAACGGCGGCCTGCAGGAGGCCCTCGAGCTCGGAGCACGTGTCGCGGTACACTTCCAAATCGCCGCCGAAGGGATCGCTCACCTCGACCTCGTCGCCCTCGCGGCCGGCGTACTCGCCGAGCACGAACACGCGTCCCTCGCCGCCGAGCTCGTCCACTCGCGCGCGATGATGCCGCGCCATGGTGAGGATGAGATCGGCTCCTTCGACCAGCTCACGCGTGAGGAGACGCGCCCGATGGCCGGACAGGTCGAGCCCGCGCTCGAGGCCCACGAGATAGGCTCCCTCCGAGACCGGTGCGCCGTCCCACGCGCCGGTGCCCGCGGACGACACGGTGATGCCCTCGGCCGCCCGCTCGCCCAGCGCTCGCTCGAGCAGGGCAGCCGCGAGCGGGCTGCGACAGATGTTGCCGGTGCAGACCAACAGAATGCGCTTCGTATTCGCGTCCTCGTTCACGGCGCCAGTCGTCCCGCGGCGCGGCGCAACTCGGCGAGCGTCAGCGCCCCTTCGCGGATCAGTCGAGGCATGGGGCGCGTGCAGTCAACCACGGTGGACGGAGGCGAGTTCCCCAGGACACCCCCGTCCAGGACGAGCAGCGTTCCCTTGTCCACCGCCGCCGCGAAATCTCGCACGATCGCCTCCGCCCCGGGCGCCGTCGCGCCCCCCGGCAAGTTAGCCGAAGTGGACGTGACGGGCTCCCCCAGCGCCCGGACGAGTCGTGCCATCCCGCGATGCGACGTCCAGCGGACGGCAATCCCGCCCTCGGGGCCGCGGAGGCTGTCGGGCAGACGGCCGCTCCCTCCCGGGAGCACCAGAGAGAGCGGTCCGGGCCAGAACGCGCGGGCTAGTGCGCTGGCCGACTCGTTGAACGCGAGCCCCTGCGCCTCGGCCATCTGGCGATCCGCCACGAGCAACAGGAACGGCTTGTCCGGCCGCCGCCCTTTCAGCGCCGCCAGGGCCTGGACGTCGGCCGGACGGGCGCGCGAGCCCAGCCCGTACACCGTCTCCGTCGGGTAGGCCAGCAGCCGGCCGGTGTTGAGGTGCGCGATGACCCGAGGGAGGGCCGCCGCCACTTCCTCGTCCGAGCGGAAGGGAACGGCCGTCACCGGAGCTCGCGCGCCAGCGCCTCGGCGATGCGAAAGTCATCGGCCGTAGTCACCTTGAAGTTGTACGGAGAGTCCGCCACCACGTCCACGGGCAGGCCCGCGCGCTCGCACAGCTCGGCGTCGTCCGTCGGCGCGGCGTCGCCCGTCGCCAGTCCAATGTAGGCGCGCTCGATCATTCCCCGCGGGAATCCCTGTGGCGTCTGTGCGCGCCATAACCGCTCCCGCGCCACGGTCCGGGTAATCCGTTCCCGATCGACGTCCTTGATGGTGTCGCCCACCGGGATCGCGGCCACGGCGCCCACGCCGGCACGGGCCCGCGCGATCACGCCGTCGATCGTCTCACGACTCACGAATGGCCGCGCGCCGTCGTGCACGAGCACGATCTCCACCTCGCGCCCGAGGGCCCCGAGCCCGGCGCGCACCGAGTCGCTCCGGGTGCGACCACCCGCGACCACGCGCAGCCGCTCGCCCGCGAGCTTGCCGAGCCATTCCGGAGGGCGTTCCGCGTGGCCTGCCGGTAGCGTGACCACGACATGGTCGACCTGTGGATGAGAGAGGAAGGGCCGCAAGGCCCGCAGGAGCATGGGGACGCCGAGGATCGGACGGAATTGCTTGGGCTCGCCCGGGCCCGCGCGGACGCCCGCCCCCGCCGCCACGATGACGACGGCGACGTCAGGCCGCGAGTCGCCGGGCGAGGTCACCAATGCCCTCCACGCCGACTACGTCGAGACCGGGCACGCTCACGCGCGAGCGGGCCGACAGGAACACGCGTCGGAAGCCTTGACGCGCCGCTTCGCCCAGGCGGCGCTCCACCGCCGCGACCGGTCGGATTTCGCCTCCCAATCCAACCTCGCCGAGGAAGACCGCGTCGGCCGGGAGTGGCCGGTCATGGACGCTCGAGACGAGCGCGGCCATCACCGCGAGGTCGGTCGACGGCTCGATCAGCCGGACCCCGCCGGTCACGTTCACGAAGACGTCGAGCGAGCCGAACGGCAGGCCTCCGCGCCGCTCGAGCACTGCTAGGAGCACGGCCAGCCGCCGCTGGTCCAAGCCCGTGGCCACGCGCTGCGGCGTGCCGAAACCGCTCTTCGAGGCGAGCGCCTGGATCTCGACGAGCATCGGACGCGTGCCCTCGAGCAACGCCGTCACGGCGGAGCCCGAGACGCCGGAGGTCCGGCCCGCCAGGAAGGCCGCCGCGGGATCGACCACGGGCGCGAGCCCCGCCCCGGTCATCTCGAAAACGCCGATCTCGTCCACCGACCCGAACCGGTTCTTCACCGCGCGCAGCACCCGGTGATCGAGCGTGCTCTCGCCCTCGAAATAGAGGACTGTGTCCACGATGTGCTCGAGCGTCCGCGGCCCCGCGATCCCGCCGCCTTTGGTGACATGGCCGACGAGCAGGACGGCCGGGCCCGCCTCCTTCGCGAGCCGCATGAGTCGCGCGGCGCATTCGCGCACCTGGCCCACGTTGCCGGGCGCGCCCTCGAGCTCGTCGGTATAGGTGGTTTGAATCGAGTCGATGAAGACGACGCGGGCATCGAGTGCCCGCGCGTGGTGCACGATCGCTTCCAGGCGCGTCTCACCCAGCACATGGACCGCGCCGGCGTCGACTGTGAGACGCTCGGCCCGCAGCCTGATCTGCTCGGGCGATTCCTCCCCCGAGACGTAGAGAGTGGGGATTCCCGCGCCTTCGAGGCGCGCGGCGCACTGCAGCAGCAAGGTGGACTTCCCAATACCGGGCTCGCCTCCCACCAAAACCACCGACCCCGGAACAATTCCGCCGCCCAGCACGAAGTCGAACTCTCGGAGGCCAGTCTGCCACCGATCGGACGCTGTCCTACCCACGTCGGCCAGCCGGGCAGGCGGTAGGCCGGTAGGGCGGTACGCTCCGCCCGCCGCCTTACCGCCTTGCCGCCCCATCGGCTCTTCTGCCAGCGAATTCCACGCCCCGCACGCATCGCACCGTCCGCCCCACTTCGGCTGCTCGGCGCCGCATTCGCTGCAGCGAAACACCGAGCGCCCTTTAGACACGCAGCGCCTCCGGGGGCGCTTCGCGGCGCGAGTAGTTGTCGAACCGCGTGTATTCCTTCTTGAAAAAGAGCTTCACCGTGCCCGTCGGACCGTTCCGCTGCTTTCCGACGATGAGCTCGGCGATGCCCTCGATGCTCTCGTTGGTCTTAGGATCGAATTGCCCGTCGTAGAACTCCTGGCGATAGATGAAGCACACCACGTCCGCGTCCTGCTCGATGGCGCCAGATTCCCGCAAATCCGAGAGTTGCGGCCGCCGGTGCTCCCCGCCGCGCTGTTCGGGCGCGCGCGAGAGCTGTGAAAGCGCGACGACCGGGACGTCCAGCTCCTTGGCCAGGGCCTTGAGCGAGCGCGAGATGAACGAGATCTCCTGCTGGCGGCTCTCCGAGTCCATCGGGCCCTGCATCATCTGCAGGTAGTCGACCACGACCAGGCCCACGTCGTGCTCCGCCTTGAGGCGGCGCGCCTTGGACCGCATGGCGAGGGGCGTGAGCATGGCGGAATCGTCGATCCAGATGGGCGCCGTGCCGAGCAGCCCCGCGGCGCGCGCCAGCTTGGGGTAGTCGTCGTCGCGCAGCTGCCCGCGGCGCAGGCGCTGCGCGTCCACCAGGCCCTCGGAGCAGAGCAGCCGCTGGACCAGCTGTTCCTTGGACATTTCGAGGGAGAATACGGCGACGCCCACGTTGTGCTCGATCGCCGAGTGCTGGACCACGTTCAACGCGAGCGCGGTCTTCCCCATGGAGGGTCGCGCCGCGACGATCACCAGGTCGCCGCGCTGGAACCCCGCGGTAAGGCTGTCCAAGTCCGTGAAGCCGCTGGGGACCCCGGTGAGCGCGCCCTGACTGCCGTGCAGCTGCTCGATCCGCTCCATCGTGGGCCAAATCAGCTCCTTCAGCCGGATGAACTCCTCGGAGCGCCGTATCTGGGCCACCTGAAACACGCGATGCTCGGCGTTGTCGAGCACCTCGCTCGACGTGGCCCGTCCCTCGTAGGCGTCCTGGATGATCGAGGTCGCCGCTTCGATCAGGCGCCGCAGGACCGCCTTGTCGCGGACGATCTTCGCGTGATACTCGACGTTGGCAGCCGTCGGCACGACGTCGATGAGGGTGCCGAGGTATTCCATCCCGCCCGCCCGGTCCAGATCGCCGCGGCGGACCAGCTCGTCGCGCAGCGTCACCGGGTCGATCACGTCGCCGCGCTCGGTGAGGGCCAGCATGGAGCGGAAGAGCAGCCGGTGCCCTTCCCGATAGAACATCGTGTCGTCGAGCAGCTCCGCGGCCTTCAGCGCCGCGTCCTGGTCCAGCAGCATAGCGCCGAGGACCGCCTGCTCTGCTTCGTTACTCCACGGCGTCTGACGACCCGCGAAGTCGGTGGAACGCTCAGTCGATGAGACGGCGGGCGATGCGGACGTCATCCCAGGTCGGTTTCTTCCAATTGGGGTTCCGGAGCAGGGCGGCCGGATGGTACGTAACGATAACGGGAATGCCGCGGAACCGGTGGACGTGGTTCCGGAGCGCTCCGAGCGACTGCTTGGTGTTGAGCACCGTTTGCGCGGCGGTGCCACCCATGGCGAGGATCACCTTCGGCTTCACGATCTCGATCTGGCGGAACAGATAGGGAACGCACGCGGCGATCTCGTCGAACTGTGGCAAGCGGTTTTCCGGCGGCCGGCACTTCACCACGTTGCAGATGAACACCCGCTCACGCGGCAGCTCGATCGCGGCGAGGATCTTGGTCAACAGCTCGCCCGCCGGCCCGACGAAAGGGCGCCCGGTCTCGTCTTCCACGCGCCCCGGACCTTCCCCTACCACCACGAGGCGCGCGTCCGCCGCTCCTTCACCCGGCACGGTGTGCCGGCGTCCTTCACACAGCCGGCATTTGGTGCAGCCGGCGACGAGCTTCGCGATGGCGTCGAGCGACGTGGCTTGCGGGACCGGATCGTTCGAGAAGAGATCGCCGCCAGGGGGATCGAAGGAGAGCCCGGGAGGGGGAAGATCGGGAGACGGGATACGAGACGCGGGATGCGTAGGTGCGGGTGGCTGCGGAGCCACGGATCCCCCATCCCGAATCCCGCTTCCCGGTAGCTCCGGTAGAATCACCGGCTCTCCACCCAGCTCCCGCTGTTGTTCCAGGAATTCGCGCGCTAGTTCCCGCCCATCGCTCACGTCAGAGCTTGCTCCACCGCGTCGAGGATCTTGTCGGCCACGTCGCGTTTGGAAAGCAACGGCAGCTCCGTCGGCTCGCCGTTCTTCCGAATGATCGTGACGCGATTCGTGGTCACTTCGAACCCCGCGCCAGGCTCGAGCGCGTCGTTCAAGATGACGAAATCGAGAGCCTTATCTTGCAGTTTTTTCCGGGCCTTCGCAACGCCATCGCCACCGGTCTCGAGCGCGAAGCCGACGAGCACGCACCCCTTCCGTCGCTCGAGCGAGGCCAGGATATCCGGTGTGCCCTCGAGCTCGACCGTGAGACTCCCGTTCGCGCGCGGGCGCTTCGCGCCCGCGGGCTTCGCCGGCCGATAGTCCGCCGGCGCGGCGGCCATGACGAGCAGGTCAGCTTTCTTCACGAGCGCCTGCGTTGCGCGCTGCATCTCGGCGGTCGTTTCTACGCGATGCGCGGTGACGCCGAAGGGGAGCGGCAGGTCGCCCGTCCCGGCGATCAGCATCACTTCGGCCCCGCGCGCGTAGGCGGCCTGCGCCAGCGCATAGCCCATACGGCCCGTCGACGGATTGGTCACGACGCGCACCGGATCGAGATGCTCGCGCGTGGGACCGGCCGTGACTACCACCGTCTTTCCCATCCAAGGCGCACGTTGCATCAGCAGCCGTTCCGCGGCCGCGAGGATCGCCTCTGGCTCGCTCATCCGGCCCCGTAGGTCGCTCGGGCCTTCCGCGAGCGGGCCCGTCTCGGGACCGACGAAGTGCCAGCCGCGCCCCGCGAGCGTCTTCACGTTGGCGAGTGTGGCGGGGTGTGCGTACATGGCGTCGTTCATCGCGGGCGCCACGAGTACGGCCGACGCCCCGGGGCGGGCGAGCAGCAAGGCCGTGAGGAGATCGTCCGCGAGGCCCATGGCCGCGCGGGCCAGGAGGTTCGCCGTGGCGGGCGCCACGATGACCAGATCGGGATGCTTGGCGAGGCCGATGTGCGCGAGCGCCCGGTCCCGCTCCCACAGGGAGGTCAAGACCGGGCGCCCGGTGAGCGCCTCGAAGGTGACTGGCCGGACGAACTCGGCCGCCGCGGCCGTAAGGACCACGTCCACCGTGGCGCCGTCCTCGGTGAGCCGCCGGGCGAGCGTGCAGCTCTTGTAACACGCGATCCCGCCCGACACGCCGAGGACGACGTGCCGGCCGGCGAGCGACATCAGCCTTCCTGGCGCCGCCGCCGGACCAGCTTGTACGTGAGCCGGCCGCGCACCAGCTCGTCGAACGCGCGGGTCGTGAGCTTCTCCTCGAAGTCCACCGACCGGTCGCGCGGAAATTCGTTCACGAAACGGGCGAATTTGGCCGCCACCAGCACGCCGAGATACTTGTTCTGGGTCTGGGTGGCGACTTCGCTCGGGGTTATGATCCGCATTACCTGCTCCTTCGCGTTGAGTGCCGCAACTGTTCCGCTTCACGCTCGAGCTCCTGCACGAAGCTCGTCAAGCCATTCGCCACATCGCCGGCCGGCGGCGGCGTCACGCCATCCGCCGATCGCCGGACCAGCTCGACGACCTCGTTCACCGCCGTGTCGAGATCGTCGTTCACCAGCACCTGGTCGTATACGGTCGCGAGCTCGGTCCGAGCCGTCTCGACTTCACGCGTCGCGATGTCGATCCGCTTCCGCAGCTCCGCTTCGGATTCCGTGCGGCGCTGGCGCAGTCGCTCGATCAACACCCGCGGCGACGGCGGTACGACGAACAGGATCAGTGATGCGGGGCGCGGGTACGCCTGGCGCACCTGCCGTGCCCCCTGCACCTCCACATCGAGCAAGACGTGCTTCCCGCCTTTCAGCACGCGCTCGACTTCGTCGCGCAGCGTACCATACAGCCGACCGGCGTATTCTGCGGTTTCGAGAAACTCGCCCGCCGCCTTACGCCGCAGGAACTCGTCCCGTGTGAGGAAATGGTACGCCTCCCCGTCCCGCTCGCCCGGCCGCGCTTTGCGCGTTGTGGCGGATACCGAATACCCGAACAGTTCCGGCAACCGGCGCCTGATCTCGCGCGTGATGGTCGTCTTGCCGCCGCCGGAGGGCGCGGCGAGCACGACCACCCGCGGTGTCACTCCAGATTCTCGAGCTGCTCCCGAAACTTCTCGAGCTCGCCTTTCATCGCGATCACGGTCTGCGCGATCAGCGCATCGTTCGCCTTCGAGCCGATGGTGTTCACCTCGCGCAACAGCTCCTGCCCGAGAAACCCGAGTTGCTTCCCCACCGCCGCGTCGGTGGCGAGCGCCGCGCGGCACGCGGAGAGGTGGGTTCGAAGCCGCACCAGCTCCTCCGTGATGTCCACGCGGTCCGCCATCAGGGCGACTTCGACCGCGAGCCGCTGCTCGTCCACTTGAGCGCCCGCCGCGAGCTCCGCCACGGCCTTCTTGAGACGGGTGAGCTCGGTGGCCAGTCGCTCGGGGGCCCGTTGCTCGATCCCGTCCGCAGCTGCCTCGAGCGCCGCGAGGCGCCGCTCGAGCTCGGCCGCGAGCACCGTCCCCTCGCGCGATCGCATGGCGAGCAACGCCTGGGCCGCCCGCGCGACGATGGGCTCTACGTCGGCCCACTCCGCGTTGGGCGCCCCGTCCCGTTGCACAGTCAGGACGTCGGCCTGCCTGGCGACGAACGCCAGGTCCACGTCGCCCTTGAGCTTCAAGCGTTTCTTGAGCTCCTTCGCGGCGGCGAGCACCTGACGCGCCCGCGCCAGATCCACCGCGACCGCCCCCTCGCCCTGCGGCCCCTCGAGCCAGCGGGCCGATACCGTCACGTGGCCGCGCTCGAGCACCTGGCGCAGGCGCTCGCGCAGCGGACCCTCGATCCCGGCGAGTTCGAACGGAAGCTTGAGCTGCGGGTTGTAGTAGCGGTGGTTCACGGTACGGATCTCAATCGAGAGCCGCCCGCCGAGGACGTTCCCTTCCGCCGAACCAAAACCCGTCATGCTCCGCGGCACAGACTTTAAACGTAGCCGCGCGAAGCACTTAGGTCAATTGGCGACGCTCAGTTCGTGAACAGCCACCGTACGCCGTAGAACTGGAAGCGGCGCGGATAATTGAGGCCCGGCACATAGCTGCCGCGAAACAGCGCGGCGTTGCGCTGGACCCAGTAGATCGTAACGCCGGCGATGCGCATCTCGAGGTTGATCTCACCGAAGCTCGCGCCCGGTAACGTGCGCAACGCGCCCGATGAATCGAACCCCGCCGTGCCGGCGCTCCAAGACTCCATCGCGAGTTCCCCTCGCAGGGCGAAGATGCCGCTCCGGTACACGCGCCAGAACTTCGAGTAGAAGGTCAGAGCCGTACGTGCGTGGTACGGCGGCTCGAAGTCGTTTCCCCCCCGCACCAATGGATCGAAATACCAACCGGACAACACGAGGCCTGGCAAAAGACCGATCGCCGCGTGCGTCGTGAAATAGCGCGTGGTTTGGGTCGGGCTGAGCGAATCGACCGTCGAAAGCCCGGCCGGGCGGCCGATCGGTGCGAACGGATCTCGGTTCGCGCCGCCGACCTCGAGGGTGATCCAGCTCCGCTCCCAGCGCACCGCCCCGGAGACGT
>Ga0070711_100000081_pt1 | contig 53009 bp, 68 predicted proteins | sample LARL53metaG_FD_65452 | JGI IMG/M metagenome (GOLD analysis project Ga0070711, IMG submission 65452) | Corn, switchgrass and miscanthus rhizosphere microbial communities from Kellogg Biological Station, Michigan, USA - LAR L5-3 metaG | ecosystem: Host-associated > Plants > Roots > Rhizosphere ... | reverse complement strand
TGCAAATCCTCGGCATCGGCGGCACCACTTACAGTTCGACCGAATTGCTGATGCAGAGTTGGATTTCGAGCGGGCTCGGGTTTGCGCTCAATCACATCGAGGAGGCGATCGGGTTGCTGTTTGGCCTCAAGGGCCAGCCCGACGAATACGTGGAATTCGATACCGCGGCGCTACTGCGCTCAGCGATGAAGGATCGCATCGAGAGCCTGGCGCGCGGCGTGCAAGGTGGCATCTTCGCGCCGAACGAGGCGCGCAATTCGGAAGGGTTCGACAGCGTCGAATTCGGCGACGAGCCCCGCGTGCAACAACAGGTCGTGCCGCTCAGTCAGGTTGGAAAGATTCCCGCCCCACCCGCGCCAGGCGCGCCACCACCCGCACCCGAGGACGCCGCGTCCGAACCCAAACCGCCGCAGCCGCCGCAGCCGCCACCAAAAGGCAATCGCGATGACATTGCACGAGAGGTCCGAAACCTTTTCGCAAGCGCCGACCGGATCGGACGCCGCCGACTGTCTGCTTGAGGCTTGGCGTGAAGCGCTCGCCGAGGTTCTCGACACCGAGCGTCGGCAATGGCAGCGCGAGCGCGCTCTGATCGAGGCGCAGGCGGCCGAGGCCGCAGCGCGGCTGCGCGCTTTCGAGGCGCAGGCGGCCGAGACCGTCGCCACCCTTCGTGCGGAGGTCGTCGAACTGCGCGCCAACGTCACGGCCCAAGTGATGGCCCAAGTGATGGTCCAAGTGATGGCGCGGCTCGGCGAGTTGAAGAGCGGCGCCGACGGCGCGCCGGGCACTGCCGGCCCGCAAGGCGAGCCCGGGCCGCAAGGGGAACGCGGCGAAGCTGGTCCACAAGGAGAGCGCGGTGAGCAGGGCGAAAAAGGTAATTGCGGCGAAGTTGGCGCGACAGGCGCTCGCGGAGAACAAGGCGAAGCCGGCGCGGCAGGTGAGCAAGGAGCGACAGGCGAGCGCGGAGAGAAAGGCGAAGCCGGGGCGACAGGCGAGCGCGGAGAACAAGGAGAGCGCGGAGAAAAAGGCGAAGCCGGCGTGGCCGGGTTACCGGGGCCGCAAGGTGCGGTTGGTGCGCCGGGGCGTCTGAGCGCGGCGAAAGCATTCGTTGAGGGTGCGGTCCATTATGAGGGCGACGTCGTCCTGGCCCTGGGTGGCACTTGGCAAGCGCGCTGCGACACCGCCCGCGCGCCGCCGCATGAGGACTGGCTTTGCATCGCCGCCAAGGGGCGCGATGCGGCGACGCCAAACGTGCGCGGCACCTTTAGCGAGGGCGAAACCTATGCGGCGCTCGACATCGTCGCGCTCGGTGGTTCGAGCTTCATCGCCCGGCGCGATGGACCCGGAGCCTGCCCGGGCGAGGGCTGGCAGCTGATCGCCTCGGCCGGTAAGTCGGGCATCAAAGGACCGGCTGGCGAGCGCGGAGAGAAAGGCGAAGTCGGGCCGCGCGGGTTGCCGGGTGCGGCGGCGCCGGTAATCGTCGGTTGGACGATCGATCACGAGGCTTATGCGGCCACACCGATCCTCTCGGATCAGAGTCCGGCACCACCGCTTGAACTGCGCGCACTGTTCGAGCAGTTCCACAACGAGGCGCGCTGATGGCTGATGTCTGGGTCAAGGTGCTGACGCCGGCCAATAGCTATGCGCTACTGACGCTTGCCGAGCTCAAGGCGATGTTCAATCTATCGCCCACGGACACGAGCGAAGACGCGCTGCTGCAAATTTGGATCGATCAGTACAGCGACGTCGTCGCCACCATGTGCAATCGCGTGTTTGCTTATGAGACGGTCGAGGAGACTTGGCGCGCCGAGCTGCCGCCGTTCGACCGGGCACGCTTGTTCTTGACGCGCTATCCGGTCGCCGACGTCGACATCACGGCAGTGGAGTCGCCGCGCGGCAGCATGATCGATCCGACGGCTTACGAAGTCGAGAACGAAACCGGCAAACTGCGCATCGATGGTGATGCCTGGACCGAGCCGGTGATGGTCACCTATAGCGGGGGCTATCATCTGCCGGATGAGGCACCGCCAGCGCTCAAGGCGGCCACCGGGTTATTGATCCAGGCCGCGCGCCTGCAGATGCGGATGGGCATGACCAGCGGCATGCGGCAAATCGCGCATCGTGAATCACGCGTGACGTTTTTCGATCCGGTGCAAATGCTCGGCAAGGCCGGCGTCGCCGGACCGCTGGAGGCCGCCACCGAGACCGTCAACGCCCTGCTCTACAAATACATGAGGTTCTATGTTTGAGGTCAAACTCGAAGGCGGCGATGCGGTGGTGAAAAACCTCGACGCCGTGATCTACAAAATCCACTCGCTGCAAACCTATATGCCGCGCGAGTATTCGAACTGGCGCATCGAGGACATGAACAGCAAATTCCCGGATGCTCACGTGAGCAAGCGCGGCCACACGCTGCGTCTTAGCCAGCGCATCTACAATCGCGGCCGCGGCTTCAAGGCGAAGCACCCGCGGCCGAAGCATCGCCGCCGCCGCGGCTATTCCCGGCGCCCGGTCCTGCGCACCGGATTAATACTGGCGCTCAATACGCGGATGACCGATCTGCTGCACGAGACTGTCCAATGGCTGTGAATTTCGACATCCTGATGCAAAGCGCGGTGTTCGACTTCTATGCGATCCCGGTCACGTTCACGCCGCTGAAATCGCAGCCCGGCCAGCCGGCTTATGAAGGTCGCGGCATTTTCGGCACCTATGACGCCGACGTCGCCGCAAACGATGGCTCGATCCTGACCGACCAGCGCACCATTCTCGACATCCGCGAAAGCGAGTTTGCGGTGCTGCCGGCGCAGGACGATCACTGCACCATTCCGTTCGACTGCAACGGGATGCCGCGCGGCGAATATCAGATCATCGATGCGGCCAGCAACGGCGGCGGCCAGACCATGTTGACGATCCGCAAATACGAGACGTTCGAACGCTGATGGGTGTCACCGACACGCAGAGCTATTCGCTGGTCATCCGCGATGTGTTCTTCGATGCGGTCGCTGCTGATCCGTTCTTTGCGAACTACACCAAGCGCAAGACCCCGATGCTGCGCGTCCAAGTCGATCTTCTGCCCTATCTCGGCGTCTACTTCGCCGGCGAGGACATGCAGCCTGACGGCGACTTCAATGCCGGCGCGATCCGCTTCAGCCACACAATGCAGATCGGCTTCTCGGTGATGATCGCGAACAATGACCAGGTGGCGTGCGAGCTCATGCTCGATGCTGCTTACTGGCGGATCATGAACCGGCTCTGGCCCGACCAATACATCATGAACTTGATCAACACCTACAATCCGACCACCGGGACGAGCAATCCCGACAACGTCATTATTGAGGGCATTACCCGCGGGCACCGCCGTTTCGTGTACGGCAATGCGGCCCTCGCCAACGAAACACCCGTGGGTGAGCTTCAATACGACGTCTGGATTTTCGGCCGCACGATTTGGTCGCCGGTTATCACCGACGATCTTGCGCAAATCCACGTCGAGACCGGCATCAAGATCGGCGACACCCAAGACGAGATGGACAAGCGCCTGCAGTTCAAGGGCGACTATCTGTTCGACATTTCCAAGCGGCCACCGAAAAAGGAGAAAACACCATGATCGACCAAGTGACGACGGTTTCGCTGCGCGGCCAGCGTCAGCGCGATCGCTTAGACAGACTGCGTGCCGCGGTCCCGCCCGGCATTCGCGTGACGCCAAGGGACGCCGACATGCGCCGCGTGCTCAAGCATCCATCGGCCGGCGGCTTCCGCGCCGAGGGCAGCGCCACCTGGCCGAACGACCGCTTTACCAAGCGGCGCTTGGCCGATGGCACGGTCACGCGCGACGAGCAGCGCGACGAGTCGCAAGAGAAAAAGCTCGAGCAGGGCGCGTATCACCGCCGATCGCCGCCGCCCGGCAATACACCCTCATAAAGCGCAACAGCAAAGAGGCTTGAGCGCAACAGCACAGAATTGAAAGGACAACCGCCATGCCGGTTTCATTCGCGAATATCCCCGCCAACATCAAGGTGCCGCTCTACTGGGTCGAGGTGGACCCGTCGATGGCGGGCCTGCCGACGATCAACCTGCGGGCGCTGCTGGTCGGCATCATGACCGCCGACGGCGACGCGCCGTCCGACATCCCGCTTCCGATCTCTAGCCAAGCGCAGGCCGATCAAGCCTTCGGCATGGGCTCGGAACTGAGCCGGATGTTCAAAGCCTTTTTTGCCAACAACTTTGCCAACGAGGTTTGGGCCTTGCCGGTCAAGGAGCCGGTCGCGGCCGCCGCGGCTACCGGCACGATCACCGTCACCACGGCACCGACTGCGGCGGGGACCATCCATCTCTATATTGCCGGCGAGCACGTCCCGGTGAATATCTCGCCGACCGACGCGGTCGACGAGATCGCGACGGCGCTCGAAGATGCGATCAATGCCAACGTGACTTTGCCGGTCACGGCCGCCGCCGCCGCAGGCGTGATCACGCTGACCTCGGTGTTCAAGGGCGTGAATGCCAACGACATCAGCGTCTCGCTCAATTACTACGGCAGCCGCGGCGGTGAGCAGACGCCGGTTGGGCTCGGCATTACGCTGCCGGTGACCGGCTTTCTCACCGGGGCCACGGGCGTGCCCGACTTCACCACGGCCATTCTCAACATCGGCGAAGAGCCATTCGAATATGTGGCGATGCCCTATACCGACAGTGCCTCGCTGTTCGATTGGGACCAGGAATACGGGTTCACCGACCAAGGCCGCTGGGGTTGGCAGCGCCAGCTATTTGGTCACGTGATCTCGGCCAAGCGCGGCGATTATGCCGACCTGATCTTGTTCGGCGAGGGCAATAACTCGCCGGTCGAGTCGGTCATGGCCTTTGAAACGGCGAGCCCCTCGCCGTGCTTCGAATGGGCCGCCGCCTATGCCGCGAAAGCGCAACGCGCCTTCATCAACGATCCGGCACGGCCGCTGCAATCGCTCTCGCTCAATAAAATCAAGGCGGCGCCAGTCCATCAGCGGTTCGACTTCGTGGACCTCAACTCGCTGGCGTCGAACGGGCTCGCCACCCAAAAAATCGGTTCCGACAACCAGCCGATGATCGCGCGAGAACAAACGACCTACCAGCTCAACCTCTACGGCCAGCCTGACGACGCTTATGAGCTCATGACGACGCTGGCGACGCTGGCAACGCTGCTGCGCAGCCAGAGGCAAGTCATCACGTCGAAATTTCCGCGTCATAAGCTGGCGAATGATGGCACCAAGTTTGGCCCGGGCCAGGCGATCGTTACGCCCGGCGTCATCAAGGCCGAACTTATCGCGCAATATCAGATCGATATGTACAACGGCCTGGTCGAGGACTTGGCGAACTTCAAGGCCCACCTTCTGGTCGAGCGCGACCCGAACGATCCGAACCGCGTCAACGTCCTTTATCCGCCGGACTTCATCAACCAACTGCGCGAGTTCGCCGTGCTGGCGCAGTTTCGTTTGCAATACGACCGCGGCCTCGACGCGCAAATCATCGGCGCGGCGGCGCCGCCGTTCAACGCCGCGTCCGGCGCGTAGGACGATCCACCCCAACACCAGAGCGAGAAAGGACTTAACCCATGGCGCAACGGATCGCTGGAATCGCCTTCCTAACAGTGGGCGGCAATCAAATGGCACTGCGCGGCAATTTCGTCGTCAGCCCGTCGCCGGTCGAGCGCACCATGCTCGCCGGCCAGGACGGCGTGCACGGCTTTCAGGAGCTGCCGCGCGTGCCCTATATCGAAGGTGACCTATCGACCATGCCGGGCATGTTCCTAGAAGACCTCTTGGCCGATACCGACGTCACGGTCATCGCCCAGCTTGCAAACAAGATGCAATACATCCTGACGCAGGCGACCTGCAAAGGCGGCTTTGAGAACCAAACCCGCGACGGCCAGGTGCGGGTGCGCTGGGAGGGCGTGACGTGTCAGGAGACCTCGCAGTGAACGTCAAACCCGCACCAGAGGGGTTCGTCCTCCACGAGGCGCCGCCCGCCCCGCAAGCGCCGCCGCCGCCTGCTGGCACAAGGCGCGCCATGCCGCCGCCGACGATCGAGCCATCGCCCGCCGAGAAGCCGGACGCCGCCGCCGAGCCGGAATGGCCGATCGTCGTCAACTTGCTGCACAAGCCGATCCGCAACAACACCGGCGAAGAAGTAAAACAAGTCACGATGCGCGAGCCACGCGCGGGCGACATCAACCGCTATGGCAACCCGTGCCGTGTCAATTTCGAAGGCGAAGTGCTCATCGAAGAGCGCAAGATGACTTACATGATTGCGGCGCTCACCAACATCCTGCCGCCGTTCATCGAAGAGATGGACCCGCGCGACTGGAATAGCTGCGCTTATCGGATTCGGCGTTTTTTTCTGCCAGAACCGGCGGCCTGGTAGGCGACGAGGAAGAGATCATCCTCGATTGCTACCGGCTCGCTGGGCACTATCACGTTTCGCCCGAAGTGTTCCTCAATATGCCGATGGATGATGTCCTTCTGCATGCGCATCGGACCGCGCAATATCTCCGCCGCCAACAACCAGCAACCAATGATGACTAGCTGATGCCGGGAGAACGCGAAGAACTGCGCCTGACTGTCACCCTGGTCGACAATGCGTCGGCTGGGCTGGCCAAGCTGAAGACACAGTTCAACGAGATGACCAACCTGGCCGAAAAAACGCAGGCTGGGCTGGCCAAGCTGAAAACACAGTTCAACAGCGAGATGGCCGAGGGACCGGGCAAAGGGGCGGCCGAGAAGTTCAAGAAAGAGAATGCCGAAATTTCCAACGTTATGAAAAAGGTTACCGGCGACGCGGGTGAGGTCGCCAAAGCATTCGGAATGATGCGGCTCGGCGCGCTCGGCGCTGTCGGCGGGATCGCGCTTCTCGGCTATGAGGTGGCCAAGTCGATCAAGGACATGGGCGAACTTGCCGACAAGGTGCGGGCGGTGAACCAAGTCTCGCGCGCGTTCGGCATTCCACCGGAAACGCTGCGCAACATTCAGGAGCAACTCGAAGTCGTCGGCGTGAGCGCGGAAGAGTCGCTCGGCGCCATCACCGGCTTTATGGACAAGATGGGCGAGTTGCAGCGCAACCCCGCCGTGCGCGCTGGAATTTTGAGGGAGACGGCAGAGGGCTTCGTGCCCGAGATGGAGAAGGTGCTGCAGAAGCTCAACGACGCCAAGGGGGCGGTTGAAAAGCTCAACGTCGTCCGCCAAGCCGGGATCGACATCGAGCAGCAAGCGCTCAAGCGCGGCGAGAGCCCGGAGCGGGCAGCGGGCGAACGGACGGCCTTCGAGCAATTGCTCGGCTATCGCCGGTCACTTTCCCAGGCCGGCGAACTGAAAGATCTCACCGAAGAGCAGCGCAAGCTGGAAGTAGAGCGCAATAAGAATCTGGAACACTACGCAAATCTCGTCGGCGAGATCAAAAAAGAGTGGGGCGACATCGGCAAGCTGCTGAGCGACCCGGCTTTCGCCGAGGACGGCCCGGTGGTGAAGGGAGCCAAGGCGCTCAAGAGCGCGATCGAATCCATCAAGAACACCCTCGAATTCATCAAGCGCGAGGGGTTGGTCACCTATCTAAATCCGTTCAGCGAAGGCAGCCGGGCACGCGCCGAAAAGCAATTTCAAGAGATGCTGCGCAAGAAGCACGAGGCGGAAGAGGCGGCCAAAGCGGCAGCAGAGGCGGCCAAACCCCCGGAACAACGTGCGGCCGAAGCTAAGGCAGCGGCTGACGCAGAGGCAGCACGAGAGGAGTTGCGAAAATGGCGGGAGACGCACCCGTTCGGGCTGCCACCCAGTCAGCGGTCAACGCCGGTATCGCCTGATTTCGGCGGGAAGCCGATGCGGTTCATGAGCGGCGATGGCGGCGATGGCGGTGGTCCGATCATTCTTCCCGGCAGCCGCGATGATTTCCTCCGCAACGCGCCCATGTCGACCAACATCGAGGACCGGCGCGGCGATCCGCTCGGCGGCGACGAGGACGATCGCGATCGCAAGAAATACATGTCGGAGAACACGGCCGAACTGAAACGGCTGAATGACTACCTAGTCGATCCATCGGCACTGGGCCCCGGCGGGCGGGGCGGTCTTGGCCTTTTCAGCGGCGGCACCGGCGGTGGTGGAGGGCTCGGCACCGGCGGTGGTGGCGGTGGCGGCGGGCTCGGCGGCGGCACGAGCACGACCGGCGGTGGTGGAGGGCTCGGCACCGGGCTCGGCGGCGGCACGAGCACGACCGGTGGCGGCGGTCGCCCTAGCGGCGGTGGCGGCGGTGGCGGCGGTGGCGGCGATGAAGGCGGTAACGATCTGGATCGCGGCGCTTACGAGAAGATGTTCAAAGGCACGCAGCTTGAAAACCAGTACGACAACGTCGTGGCGGCAGCGCAACAGAACGGCGTGCCGCCATCGACCATGGCCGCCATCATGGCGCACGAGACTGGCAGGGGTACATCAGCGTTCGTGAAGGACAAGAACAATCCGGCCGGGCTGATGGACCCGAAGACGAACTGGCGGACCGGCCAATCATTCAAGACAATTGAAGAAGGCATTGCTGCGGCTGGCCGCACTATCGGAAAAAACTATAAGAGCGGCGGCGGCACTATCCAGGGAATGCAAAAAACCTATGCGCCCATCGGGGCTGCGAATGATCCACGTGGGCTCAACAAAGATTGGGCGCCTGGCATCAATAGTTTGAGGACTCGACTTCAAGGGCCGGTGACGGCGACAACTGCAAGCCCCACCGGCTACACAGGTGTCGGCGGTTATAATTTCATGGGCAGCGAGCGTGCAAGGGCAATGGGCATGGGGGATGTCACCCAGTATGGCCCCAATGCACAGATTTCATTCCCGACGGGCATTCCCAAAGGTGAAGGCCCACAGTCAATCAAGGCCAACAAATATGCCGGCGAGGATATGGCCGGTTTTCTGAAAGACCTCCACGCTGCAGGCGCACCGCTCGGCGACTTCGCCGGCGCATATGTCCAAAAGCCGCGGCAGCACGGTTATGGCAATGCGCTCGACATCGAAACGGGATTTGGCAGCGGTCCCGATAATTCCAAAAGACTCTATGCCTGGGCGCAGGCCCATCCAAAAGAGTTTGCGGAGATTCAAGCTCGCCATCACATGCGGAATCTGGACCCGTCTTCTGGGTCTACCGTTCGTGATTGGGGCCATTTTGAATGGACGCCGACTGGCCGAGCTACCAAGGTTGCGGGCCGCGGCGGCGACGACATCGACCCCGCGAAGTCGCGCGAGGCAATCGACAAGGACCGGGCGCAGCGCACCACGGTCGAGGGCTCGGGCAAAATCACGGTTGACGTCAATGCGCCGAAGGGCACCAACGTCGGGGCCGAAGCATCGGGCCTGTTCAAGGAAGTTGCGGTCAACCGGCAAACTCAAATGGAGCCGGCGCGTCGCGGGCCCGAGGCTGGTGAGGAATGACGGATATCCTGGCGCTGCCGACCGCCTGGCGCGACAAGTTGCGGCCGGCGTCGTTCGGCGGCGCGCGTTTCCATTGCGAAAGCAATAGCCGCGAAAGCGGTCGGCGCATCGTCGAACATCAGTTTCCAAAAAAGGAGTTACCCTACGCCGAGGACATGGGCCGGTCGGCGCGCGAGTTTACGGTCCGCGGTTATCTGATCGTATTTGGCTCCGATAACAAAGACGACACGCTCAAGCGGCGCAACTACCTCATCGCCCGCGATGCGCTGATGAATCGCCTCGAAACCGAGGGCGCGAGCGTGCTGCAATTGCCAACGCAGGCGCCGCAGCTGGTGGTCTGTACGCGCTACCGCATGAGCGAGGAAGATCGATCCGGCGGCTTCGCCATGTTCGATATGACGTTTCAGGAATACGGCCTGGACCCGACGAACGAGGCGCCGGTCGCGGATACCTCGGGCGCGATCGAGACCACAGCGAAAACGGTTGAGGACGGCGTCGCCAGCAGCCTGAACGGGTCTGGCAGCAAAACCGAAGTGCCAGCCACCGCGGTGCCGCCACCATGAAACGAGCCGACGCAAACGAGGCGGCACCGTTGGTCGATCGCATGCTGGCGAACCTGGTCGCGACCGTGCCGCCGAAGGGCCGCGCCGGCTCGGAAGCGCGCACCGCCATCGGCGACGCCCGGGCAAACGCATTCATGTTGTGCATTACCGACGCGCTCGGCCCGCCGCTGATTCGATGCTTCACGCTGGCGCGGTTGGGCGGCGCGAGCCTCGCGCAGCTTGAGGTGGTGCGCCAGGCCATCGCGGCCGAGGCGACTGCGACGCTCGGCGGGGCGCTGGTCAAGAATTGCGGCATTCGGCTTTGTCTAGCCACGCAGGCACGCATGCTTTCGGCCATGGACTTCGTCAGTCGGCAAGACGTCGACGCTATCAAGCAGCAGCTGCAGCCGGCGTTTCAAGATGCCGAAGAGATCGCGGCCGATGCTATGGATCAGGCGACGTTCGCGGCGCTGATCGCGCTGCACGGTGCGACCGTCAATCATCTGGTCGCGACCGCGCGGCCATTGCCGCGCATGCTCAACTTTCAGTTTTATGAGCCGCTGCCGTCGCTGGTGATTGCTCATCGGCTCTATGATGATGCCGCGCGTGCGGACGAGTTGCGGAACGAGAACAAGGTCGTGCATCCGGCGTTCTGCCCGCAGACCGGCCGGGCGCTCTCGGCCTGACCAATGCCGAAGCCGCAAGAGACCGCGGTGCTCACCGTCAACGGCGTCAAGTTCGACGACTGGGAAACGGTGTTTGTCGAAAAGCGCTGGAATGACTCTTTCAGTTATTTCCGCTTCACCGCGGCCGAACGCGATCCGGTATTCGGGCAGGCGACGCCGCCGCTCTGGGAAAAACTGCAGTTCAAGCCGGGCGATCGTTGCACCGTCACGCTCGCCGGCGTGCAAGTGATCAATGGCTTTATCGAGATTCGGCAGGTTGCCTACAATGCCACCAGCCACGGCGTGATGCTGGTCGGCAAGTCCAGCACCGCCTGGGCCGCACGATCGAGCGTCGACACCAAGACCGGATCGTTCGACGGCAAGAATATCTTGGAGATTGCAAAAGAGGTGCTGGCGCCGCACCCGGTCGGGATCAAACCCATCGGCCAATTGGACCTGACGCCGTTCGTGCGTCTACAGAACGAACCTGGCGAACTGATCTGGGATTTTCTCGAACGCCTGGCGCGGCCCCGCGGCATCGTCATGGGCTCGGATGCGTTCGGCAACTTCCTGCTGATCGGGCCGCATACGTTCCCGACCGTCACGCAGCTGATCGAGGGGATGAACATCAAGTCATGCCAATGCACCATCCGGCACGATCAGACATACTTGCAATTCGACGTCCGCGCGCAGGCGCCCGCCACCCAAGACCAATCCGGCACCGACACCAGCGAGCTTCACGCGACTGCTCCCAGCCGCATCATGACGCAGCCTTACAGCAAGCTGATCACCCCATCCGAGCATCCGGTCACGTCGCAGGCCGAGGTCGAAGCGCGCAACAATAACGAACGCATCTGGCACGACGACACCGAGGTGCAAGCCACCATTACGGTGCAGGGCTGGCTGTTCAACCAGACGCGGCTGTGGACGCCGGGCGATCATGTGTTCGTGCGCTCGCCGATGGCGATGCTCAACCAGGACCTTGCGCTGCAGAAAGTCACCTTCACCCAGGACAGCAACAACGGCACGCAGACGACGCTCGATATGGTGCTGCCCGGCCTGCTCAAGGGCTCGCTCAATCTCAATCCATCGCCCGCGCCGTCAGATCCGCAACAGAACAGCGAACCGACCAAGCAAGGAGATTGATTTCCATGCATCGCGCAACACCGCTTAACAATTCTTTCCGGGCCTACACCGCGGGCGGCGCGCGCGTGGTCCTCGGCAAGGCCGACGACACCAAGCTGATGCAGGAGGTGGCGGCTAGCTTCATGTTCAACGAGGCGCGCAAGGGGATCGAGGCGGCACAGAACTACGGTTTCACCAGCGTTCATTTCGACCCCGAGCAAGGTCAGAACGGCCAGCAGGTCGGCGCCGAATCCTTCGTCAGCTTCATGGGCGGCAATCGCTCGTTCCCAGCGATGGGGGCGACCGATGATCGGCGCCACCGGCTCTACAAGCTCGAGTCCGGGGATACTGCGATGTTTCGCGGCCGTGGCGACAAGCAGCAATTTCACCTGACCAAGGACGGCGGCTTCTGGAGCGCGCCGCTGGACAAGACCGTGCGCATGCACCTATTGACGTCCAACTCAGAAAGCAACGCGACCGTGCAGAGCGGCGGTCAGCAGCAAGGCGGCGGCGCGAGCGCCTCGACGCGCGACGCGGGAACGTCCGGCGGAACGAACGGCGGCCAGCAACAGCAAAGCAAACGCGGGCAGGAGGCGGTCTATAAGGACGGCCAGAACTCGGCGCGCTTCGTCGACATCACCCAAGACAAGACCCGCGCGTCCGGCTCGCAGGTTCACCTGATGCTCGACGATCAGAAAACCTATCTGCACTGCCATACCGACAAAAAGGTCTATGTCGGCGGCGAGGCCGGCAAGGACACCTTCGCGATGTTGGTGACGCTCGACGGCCCGTGCTTCAACAGCATGGGTCGGATCAGCTAATCATGCCGACTGCCGCCATCGTTCCCGATATCCGGCTGGTTCAGAACAACCAGTTCCCGGCCTATTCCGTCACCCTCGACTGGCAGCTGCTCGCCGACGGCACGCTCGACGAAACGCAGGCGTTGGCGACCGCGGTGTGCATTGCGCTTGGCACCAACGGGCTTGCCTCGTCCGACGACATTCTGCCCGATCCTGATAGTAGCGACCGCTGCGGCTGGTGGGGCGACCTCGACGCCGAGGCGATCTGGAATGGCTGGCCGATCGGCTCGAAGCTCTGGCTCTTGCGCCGCGCCAAGATCAATCCGGCATCGGCGTCCGAGGGCGCGACGCTGGTGCTAGTCGAGGATTACATCCGCGTCGCCATGGCGCCATTTGTCGACCGCAAAATTTGCTCGAACTTCGACATTGAGGTCACCCGCGTTGACAGGCAGCGGATCGACGCGCTGCTGCGCATCTATCGCGGGCCGCTACCGGCGATCGATCTGCGATATGCCGTGCTTTGGGATGCAATGGGGCCATAGATCGCATGCCGTGGACCACGCCATCGCTTCGAGACGTTCGCTCGCTGGTGCGCGATGCGGTGGCCGCGTCATTGCCGGGCGCCGATGCCAGCGTGCCGAATAGCCTGTTGCGCGTCATGTCCGACAACCAAGGCGCGCTTTGTCACCTTACGCTGCAATACGTCGATTGGCTGGCGCTGCAATTGCTGCCCGACACCGCCGAGACCGAGTGGCTCGACCGTCACGGCCAGATTTGGTTGGTCAATGCCGACGGGAGCAAGGGCCGCAAGATGGCGACGCTGGCGGCCGGCACCGCCAGCTTCCAGGGCCTCGTCGACGGCACCGTGATTCCGGCGGGGACACAATTGCAAAGCGCCCTCGCTGCGTCGGCGGGCTGGGTGTCGTTTGAAACCCTTGAGGACATCGTCACCTCGGCCTCGACGCTGGTCGATGGTCCGATCCGCGCGCTCGATCCCGGCGCGGTCGGCAATCTGCCCGATGATTCAACCCTATCGATCACGCCGCCGGTGCCTGGGATTTACAACCTCGCGATCGCGCGCGGCATGACCGGCGGTGCCGACACCGAGACCGACCCGCAATTGCGGGCCCGCGTCCTGCAACGCATTCAAAACCCGCCGATGGGTGGGTCGGCCGCCGATTATGTCGCGTGGGCAGAGGCGGTACCGGGCGTCACCCGTGCCTGGTCCGCGCCCGAGCAGGGCCCTGGAACGATCACTGTCCGGTTCTTGATGGACGACCTACGCGCCGACGATGACGGCTGGCCCACGCCAGAGGATGTGCAGACGGTCGCGACCTACATCGACCAGAAGCGGCCGGTTACGGTAATGGACTGTTATGTGGTCGCGCCGATCAAGCAGTTCATCGACATCACCATTGCCAACCTTGTCCCCAACACGGCCGAAGTCCAAGCGCAAATCGAGGCGAGCCTGCAAGCCATGCTGTTGCAGATGGCGGCGCCCGGCCAGACGATCTATGCGGCGTGGGTCAGCTACGCGATCATGAATGCGGCGAGCGTGCAGTCGTTTCAGCTGGTGACCACGGAGGACAACGTGATGCCGTCGCTCGGCCACATGGCCGTGATCGGGACAATTCTCTACCAATGAGCGATCGGCACATCAGGCGCAGCGGCTCGGACTATAGCGAGGCGTTCCTCGCACTGCTGCCGCAAGGCCAGGCGTGGCCAAAGCAGGCGTTCGACAGCGTCCTGGTGCGGACCTGTGAAGGGCTTGCCGATTACTGGGGATTTGTCGATAGCCGTGCTGCCGATTTGCTGGAGCGCGAGAGCGACCCGCGCATTACGATCGAGTTGCTGCCCGACTGGGAACGCAATTGGGGCCTGCCCGATCCTTGCTACACGGCGCCGCTGACGATCGCCGAGCGCCAGTTCGCGCTCGTGCAGCGCATGACGATGCTCGGTGCACAGTCCCGTGAGTTCTTTATCGAGCTCGCCGCATCGATCGGGTACACGATCACGATTTCAGAATATCGCGTCTTCGTCTGCGGCATGGACCGTTGCGGCGACAATCGCGTCTACGGTGACGGCTCAAGTCCGATGTTGGACGAATGGGGCCGTCCGATTCTCAATGTGCGCGGCGTGCCGGTGGCGGACGGCGAGTTGTCGACATGGCCATGCTACGGGCTGGGGCCGCCGGCTAACCGCTTCTATTGGACCGTTCACGTCGATCAGGCCAAGCTGGTTTGGTTTCGTTGCGCCAGCGGGCAATGCGGTGTCGATCCGCATCTGCGCATCGGACTCGCCGATGATCTTGAATGCCTGCTCAATCGCTGGAAGCCAGCGCACACGCAGATCATCTTCGACTATTCCGGTTTAAGCAGTCCTGGCGATCCGATGGCGGGGACGCCTTAAGGGGAGAGCACAGTGCAATATAACCAACCTTTCGGTGTCTCTGATCCGAACGCCGCGTATATCAACGGCAACCCGTCGACCGGCACGATGGGTTCGATCCCACCCGCTGCGTCGATAGAATATCCGCAACGGGAGATCGTGGAGGTTATTGCCGACAGCGGCTTTACGCCAGACAACGCCGATCTGAAGCAACTCGCCAAAAGCATTCAGCTACAGCGCGTTAATTTCGCGATTGACGTCGGCACGGTCAACAATGTTCAGGTCACCTTGGCTCCCGTGCCTGCCTACAAAAATGGTTTGGTTGTTCGTGTCCTTGCCGTGCAGAGCAACACCGGGCCGGCGGTGCTCAACGTCAACGCCATAGGCCCGAAGAAAATCCGCCGTCCCGGCGATACCGATCTGCTTGCCAACGACATCACGGCAGGCAGCACGGTGACCATGGTCTACAACGAGACGCTGCAAGGAGGTGCGGGCGCGTGGGAATTGCAGGGCTTGCAGGCCAGCGCTTCAGGTGCTGGCGGGTACATGACGAAAAACATGGACCTGTATGTCAGCTATGCGATCGGTAACGATGCCAACGACGGCACTGCAAACGATGCCGGGCATGCGCTGAAAACCATTCAGCGGGCCATCGACATCGCCTGGAATTACAGGCCGAGCCAGTACACGCTGACGATCCATATTGCCGACAGTCAATTCTATACGGCGTTTGCCACGCCGTTCTGGGCTGGCCCGAATTTGCAAATCATCGGCAACGAGCCCGCGCCTTCCGGGGTGCTGGTGACTGGGGTCGGTGCGCCGGGTCCGTTCAAGCATGCATGTACTATTTCGGGGAACCAAAACGTAACTGTTGCAGGCATCAAGGTAGCAATGCCGAGCACGGACTCTGGTCATCAGGGGTGCGGCTTTTATATCGGCGGCGGGGCGGTGGTGCAGATAAGAAACTGCGAAGGTGGATTCTGCGACGGCTACCATATTTTCTCCGGTTACGGCGGTTTGGTGTCGATAAGTGGCAGCTACAAGATCGACGGCGGCAGCTTCGGCCAAATCCTGAATTGCAGCGGCGGCTCGCAGATGACCACCTATGCATGCTCATTTATTTTTACGACTACGGTGAGCGCGAATTGCTTCATGAGCAGCTTTAATGGCTACTCCCAATTCACTTCTGGCGGTGGTCTGACTAATTTTGTGAACCCTGGAAATTTTACCGGCAAAAAATTCTTTGCACAGTTGAACGCTGTCATCGACACGGGCGGCGCTGGAGTGAACTTCTTCCCCGGCACAATCGCGGGCACCACTGAAACGGGAGGGCAGTACCAATGACTACATTTCCTCGCGTCGCCTACACGCCGGAGGATTGGTACTGGTTCATCGGTGCCGACACCACCAACGTCTGGTCGAGCAAACGCTGCATGATGGTCGTGGCGTCAACCGATCAGGAGTACATCGACTGGTCTGCTGTCCGTGGCGCGCCGACGCTGGGCACTATGGCGGAATTAGAAGAGATGATGACGACGCAGTTTCCGCCCGGCACTCTGAAATCCTACAATCCTTATGCGCGGTACAACAAAGCCAGCGGCGGTGTTGTTGTTACCAGCATCAGCGCGGCAGCGTTCATGAGCGATCCGGTGTCGCGCAATACGCTGGCGAACGCCGATGCTTTTGCCAAGGCAAATCCGGGGCACATGACCGACTGGAAATTAGCGGACGGCACCTTTGTCACACTGAGCGAAGCGCAACTCGCGACGGCACTGAACGATATGGCGATCTTCGTACAGAGTTGCTTCACCTGCGAGAGCGCGAACCTGACAGACATCAATGGTGGCACCATAACGACAATTGCGCAGATCGATGCGGCATATGCGGCGATTTCTAACGTATTCCCGTAAGGATGCGACATGGCCATCGTCAACATCTCGGTCGAGAACGACGCGGACTTCTATCGGTCCTTTGCTTGGCAAACCATTGCGGGCGCTCCGATTGATCTGACCGGCGGCGTCATGGAGATGATGTTGCGCCGCCACGCCGAGGACGAAACGGCAGTGCTGCGGTTGGCCAGCGATACCGGGGACTTCGTGTTCACCGCAGCGACGGCTGGGCAGTTCACCTTGCGAATTGCGCAAAGCGTCCTGGAGCGACTTGCCCTTGGCGACTACGACCACTCCAACATCTTCACGCGCGGCGGATACAAGCAGCGGATTTGGTCCGGTGTCCTCACCAACAACGCCGGGGCAACGCGATGAGCGAACTCGAAATCCAGCAGGACGACAACGTGTCCACTGCCCAGGACACCAGCAACTCCGTCGTCGTTACCTTGGATGACGAAGTCACCATCATCCAGACTCTCGAACAAGGCGGGCCCGGTCCTCCTGGGCCTCCTGGACCGACAGGAGCAACTGGTTCTCCTGGTCCACAGGGGCCGACCGGACCAGCCGGCGCACAGGGGGCTACTGGAGCCACAGGGTCTCCCGGCCCCCAAGGGCCGACAGGAGCAACGGGCGCACCAGGAGCCACCGGGGCCCCAGGTGCGACGGGCCCGCAGGGCAGCACGGGCGCGACGGGTCCGCAGGGGCCGAAGGGCGATACCGGCGCTACCGGCGCAACGGGGCCAGCAGGGCCGACAGGGCCAGCAGGGCCAGTGCCAGAGGCTCCGCTCGATGGTCAGCAATACGCACGACAGAGCGCGGCATGGAGTGTCGTCGCCAGCGGTGCGGTTGCCACGTTCATCGGCGATACACCGCCAGCAAGCCCGGTGGTCGGTCAGCTTTGGTGGCAGAGCAACAACGGCAATATGTTCATTTGGTACAACGACGGCACCAGCAGTCAGTGGGTGCCGGCGACAATCGGTGTGACGGGTCCGACCGGTCCGCCGTGCACGGTGATCATTGCCGGGGGGCTGTTCTAGGTGGCATTCGCTGAAACCACTTGGTATTGCAACGCGGGCGATCAGTCCACGACCGGATATTACGCGGTCGCGAAATTTGCTGCTTCGACTGCTTACTCGGCCGGTCAATTAGTTCGCCAACTCACCGCTCCGGCGGTTGGCAGCGAGCGCGTATTTGTCGTCATTGTTGCTGGCACGAGCAGCACCGAGCCTTCGTGGACGGTGACGCGCGGCGCGAAGAACACGTCAGGCGGCGTGACCTTTCAGGAATGCACTGGCGCGGCGTCTTTGAATGGAGATGCCACCAACACGCCGAACTGGACTGCGCAGAAGGCGGCAGGCAATCCCACGCTCGGCGCGATTATCAAACGAAACAACGGCGCCAGCTATCAGATCTGCTCGACGGCCGGCACGCTGGGCGCGTCCGAACCGGCATTCAGTGACACTGCCGGTACGACGACGACCGAAGGCACCACCACGTGGACTTCGCTCGGTCCGGTTTCCGGATTCACCGGCGGCCAGGCTCCGCACGCGCGGCTGGCTAATGCGTGCGCCTCGACATGGTTTGCGGCGGGCAACACGGTCTACGTCGGCGACAACCATGCTGAGTCGCAGACGACGACAATCAACATCGCGCCTGCGGCAGCTACAAATTTGGTGAATCGAATACTCTGTCACAACCATTCGGGCAGCTATCCACCTGCATCGACTGATTTGATGACCGGAGCGTCAATCTCGACAACGGCTGCGGCAAACATAAACTTTAGTCCTAGTCCCGGGCTCACTTATGTTTACGGTCTGGCGTTCTTGGTCGGAGTGGGGGGATCGAACAACGCATTCATCAACTTGTCGCCAATCAATGCATTTTACAGATTCGATAATTGTCTTTTTAAGCTGGCAACTACGTTTACCAACCCGCAGATTTCGTTAGGTAGTAACAATTCCGGTGCTGTTCTGTGGAACAACTGCTCGGTTTATTTTGGTAACATCGCGCAATACATCGACGTTGAAAGCACGAATTTTGTTTGGCAAAATACTGGACAGGTACTAGCCAGCGGGTCGCTGGTTCCCAGCACGGCGGGGCTTCTGAATAATGCAGCTGCCGCGCGCTTGAGCAGCGTTGTGCTAGAAGCGCTCGACCTGAGTCAGCTAACTGGCCCTATATTCAGTACGGGTGCTCTTGCTCATTTTGGAAACTGGGTGGTCAAGGACTGCAAACTTAACGCTTCCGCGTCGTTTCCAACACCGTTTTTTTCCGGGCTTACATCCCAGCTCGTGCGCTGTGACTCAAGTGGCACCGCCTACAAGTCCGCGCGGTACACTTACGAAGGCACCGAGACGACCGAGACCTCGATCACGCGAGTCGGTGGCGCTTCTGATCCCACCGGGCAGGCGCAATCGCGCAAGATCGTGACCACCGCGAACTCACAATGGCTGCGGCCGTTCAAGGCCGAACCTTACGCGATTTGGAATCCGACCACTGGTGCCAACGTCACGGTCACCGTGTACGGCACCATCAACGCGGGCGCGCTACCATTCAACGACGATATCTGGCTGGAGGTCGAGTACCTCGGCGCGTCTGGGTCGCCGCTCGGCACGATCGTCACCACCACGAAAGCGAGCGTGCTGGCGGCTAACGCAGCGGTGGCATCGGATGGATCGACGTGGAATGGGACTTCCCCTTCTTATACGACATGGAATCCAGCTGACCAAGGGCCGCAAACCGTGCTGAGTGGTGGCAATCTTACTGCCACTACATCTGGAGTGATGGCATCGGTTCGTTCGATAGGGTCGCAGTCGTCAGGAAAATTCTATTTTGAGACAACATGGACTGGGGCCACATTTAATCTCGCGACCAACGCAGGGCCAAGCGTGGCGAATTCCAGTGCCACGCCGGGCTCAAGCGGGTTCGCTGGTGATACTGGTAGTGTTGGTCCGGTCTTAAATAACGGTGCCATTTGGAATAACAACGCAAATAGCGGCATCAACATTGGAGCAGTGTCAGCAGGGAATGTTATTTGTTGTGCGGTCGATCTCGACGCAAAGTTGATTTGGTTTCGTCTCAATAACGGCAATTGGAATGGGTCCGGTACTGCTAACCCGGCGACTGGAACAGGAGGCGTTTCTATATCATGGCTTTCATCTGCGGCTTTCGTTAGGGCTTCTACGCAATCCGCTTCAACAACTTGCACGGCTAATTTTGGTGCTTCGACTTTTGCGTTTTCAGTACCATCCGGGTTTACGTCCGGCTGGCCGCTCGGAGGCGGTAGCTGGGCGCCATTCAAGTTGGTGGCTGTGTTATCGGCACCGCAGCCGGGCCTCGCTGGTTACATCCACGCGCGGGTGCGGGCGGCGAAGCCGTCATCGACGTTCTATGTCGACCCACAGATCACGTTGGGCTAATCGTCATGTATGATTTCCCGAGCAGCCCGAGCGAGAACCAGGAGTTCACTCCGGCAGGCGGCGTGACCTACATCTACAACGCTCCACGCTGGTCGGTGAAACCGATTCCGCTCGCGCCGCTTGCGTCGCCAACGTTCACGGGCAATCCGACCGCGCCGACAGCGGCGGCGGGCGACAACGACACCAGCATCGCAACCACTGCGTTCGTGCAAACTGCTGCGATGGCGGCGGCTACTGCCGTAGTTCATCCACCGCAGGGCCGCTTGACGCTCCTTAGCGGCACGCCAGTCATGACCACGTCGCAAATCAGCAAGGGGACTGTTTATTACACGCCATATGCGGGCCAGTTCGCCCCGCTCTACGATGGCACCAAGTTCGTCGTGACCGATCTTGGCGGCGAGCTTTCGCAGGCCACCACAGACGCGACGAAATCACCGGCGGCTGTCGTCGCTGCGAAAAATTACGACATGTTTGTTTGGGACGACGCCGGGACGAAGCGCTGCACGCGCGGACCTGCGTGGTCGTCTGACACCGCGCGCGGCACCGGTGCGGGCACGACCGAACTGGAGATGCTCACCGGCATCTATGTCAACAAGAACGCCATCACCAACGGGCCGGTAGCGCGCCGCGGGACCTACGTCGGAAGCATTCATGTTCACACCGATGCGCTGGTGTGGTTCCAGTTCGGGTCGTTGGCCTTGAACGGCGGCCTTGGTCATATTGGCGTGTGGAATTGTTACAATCGCGCGCTTGTCAACATGATGGTGCAAGATACGAATGCAACATGGACCTATAGTTCAAATGTGTGGCGAGCCGCTAATGGGCAGACCAGTTGGGCGGTCTATTTTATTTCTGGACTGGCCGAAGACAGTTGGAAAGCGCGACACGCCGGGCTGGCTGGCAGCAGTGCGTCGGGTTACGCGAACCGGGCTGTAGGATACGATTCCACAACGACGCCCTCAGGGGTTTCGTGGCTGAACCAGATATTTAGTTCGGGGATTTCAACCGACTCATATTTTGCCGCGACAAGTTTGGGCTGGCATTTTGCTCAAGCATTAGAGATGGCAAGCGGTGGCACATGCGGTTTAAACGGCGGCAGCAATTCCGGCCTGTTTTTCGAGTGGAGGTGTTAGATGGATGCAGCATACCTGCATCAAGCCATCATCGATGCCGGGTGTCCGGCCACGAGCGCGACGGTGGGCAAGCCCGACGATCGCGCGACCTGGTCATTCGTGCCCGACCCCTCGGCAACCCAAGCGCAGATCGACATCGGTAACAACGTCATCGCGACGATACCGATTGATCCGAAAGGAGCGATCGCTGCGTCAGATTTCGTCGCCCGTTTCACCAATGCCGAATATCTCGCGCTGGAAAAGAAGCGCGCCGCCGACATTGCCAACAATAAGGTCGGCAATGCAAAAAATTGGGACATTGTCATCGGGGACACGATGGTCGATTTCAATAAGAAAAAAGTAGAGACCTTGAAAACGAACTTAGTGACCGATGGCATTCTCACGCAGGCGCGCGCCGACGAAATCTTCGCTTGAGCTCTCTTGACTGGCGCGCCGGGGCGCGTTCAAGGAAACCTCCAATGTCCTTAATCACAGCAACCGCGACAATCGCGGCCGGGGAGTCGCTTTCCACGCCCGTCGATTGTTCAGCAGGCACGCTTGTCTTCATCCACATGCCGGAGGATTGGACACCGGCACTGCTGACCTTTCAAATTTCTTACGATGGCGTCACGTATAGCGATCTCTTCGATGCCAAGGCTCGTGAAATCGCGTACAACATACTGCCATCCACGGTTGTTCACATTGATCAGGTGCTGTGGTCTTCCGCGTCACCGTCATTTCTGAAGCTGTGTTCGGGGTCGCGCGAGAATCCAATACAGCAAGCAGGAAGCCGGACGTTCGTAGTCAATCTTAAATCCGAAGCACAGACATCGGACGGCGGGACGGGTTCACAAGGGCCGCAAGGCGTGAAAGGCGACGCAGGTCCGCCGGGACTACAAGGTCCGCCGGGTCAGGATGGGATACAGGGGCCAAGCGGCGCGCAAGGAGCACAAGGTCTAACGGGTGCTCAAGGACCGATTGGCAACCCAGGTCCCGCCGGAATGACTGGGCCGCCCGGCCAAACTGTGACCGTTATCGGCACCTTTACCAACAAAACACCATCCGATTTGCCGCCAGATGGTTATATCCCGGCCGACTGGGATGCACCGGGTAGTCCGCCACTGGGAATCCAGATGGCGAACGGTCAAGGACTGCTCTATGTCCCAACGCAGGAAATTTGTCTGTGGGTCGGGCCTGCTATTTCTCCAGCAGGCTGGATAACGCTCGGTAATGTCCAGGGTCCGCCGGGTCCGCAAGGGCTGCAAGGCGTCATGGGTCCGCAGGGCAGCGAAGGTCCGCCCGGTGTGGACGGTGTTGCGGGTGGGCAAGGACCGGCAGGTATAATCGGTCCGCAAGGACCCGCTGGCGATACAGGTCCCGTTGGCCTGCCGGGCAGCGAAGGACCGGCCGGGCCACGAGGCGACGCGGGGCCACGAGGCGATGTCGGGCCCCAGGGACCGAAAGGCGATCAAGGCGCACAAGGGCCGCAAGGGATAGTCGGACCGCAAGGGTTGCAAGGCAGTTCGGGACCGGCGGGAGCGCAGGGAACGGTCGGGCCGCAAGGGCCGCAAGGGCCACAGGGTTCGCCGGGAACACAAGGTCTCCCTGGGCCGACCGCAGTTTCCGCCAGTGCAGGCAATGTTGCCACCCTTGGCACTGACAATCTTATTTTTGTGCCCCAAAATATCAGGGGTACTGTGGCCGGTGACAACGCGCCTGTCGGCACTATCGGTGAATTTCTCTCAGCGAATAATTCCGCAGGAATTTCACTTACCACCAACGTATCGGCGAACGTTGCCACTCTTTCTTTGTCGGCTGGAGACTGGGCTGTTTCAGGCGTCGTCGTCTTCAATCCGGCTCAGGGTCCTAGTGCACTTGCTGCAGCTGTCGCCACCGTTTCTGCGACATTGCCGACAGCGGCGCAGATTTCAGCCGGGGTCGGCAGCATGACCCAATATCGGCTAACGTTCGCCAATGGCGTAACCCAAACCATGCAAACGGGCGCATGCCGCATGAACGTCATCGCGCCGACGAATATCTTCCTGGTCGCACAGGGGACATTCAACAGCACTTGCACCGCGACCGGCTACATCTCGGCGCGGCGGATGCGATGATATGGCTCCATGCGCGCCGTCCTGTTCGGCACGCTCGCGGTGGCTGGGCGCGGTCGTGATCCTGCTGGTCATCCTGTTTGGAGTTTGATGAGGGCCACCCAATGGTCGCGGAGGAAGTCGGCAAGGTCGCAAGCGCGACGGTTGATGCGATGAAGTCATCGCCGCTGGCGATTGCATTGCTCGTGGTCAACGTCGGCTTTCTCGGCTTTGCCGCCTATGTGCTCGGCGAGGTCGCCGCAAACGCCAGCGAGCGCAACAAGTCGCAGCTTGAGCTGATAACCAATCTGGTGCGGGACATCCGCGACTGCCGGCAGGGCGGGCCCACATGAGTGGAGTTGAAAAGCAATGAGCAACAATGCGCCTCCTTGGCTTGCCGTCATGCGCGGAATCACCGGGCTCACCGAGACGCCCGGGGACGCGGACAACCCGAAGATTATCCAGATGGCCGAGAAGATCGCCGAGACGTACCCGGAGATGAAGGAATACTGCGATCAGTACACGCACGACTCGATTGCGTGGTGCGGGCTGTGCGCCGCGTACTGCATGACGATGGCTGGCATCAGGCCGCCGTTCGGCGAAACCGACACCGACAAATTCCTGTGGGCGCTGTCGTGGGAAGCCGATCCTCAGTATCAGCTACTCGACAATCCGGTAGTGGGCTGCGTTGTTGTGATGACACGATCAGGCGGCGGTCACGTCACGTTCTTCGAATCGGAGGACGGCAGCAACTACAAATGTCGCGGCGGCAATCAGGGCGACATGGTCAACGTCTCTTCTTACGCCAAGGACACGGTTGTTGGATTGATGTGGCCAAGGGCGGGCGGCGAGATGCCCCGGCGCGAGTTGTCGGAAGGCGACGAGGGCGAGGACGTCGCGGAAGTGCAAGCAGCGTTGGGGCTGCCTGACGATGGCGACTTCGGGCCGCTGACGAAGGCTGGCGTGCAAGGCTATCAGAGCGCGGTCGGGCTCGATGCTGATGGCGTCGTCGGCGCGGCGACGTGGGAAGCGCTGGACGAGCTCGATCGTCGGGTTCAGGCCGGCGGTGATCTGCTGCCTGCAGAAACGGAGGATGAGATCATCGCCATCGCGGAGCGGAGCCCCATCGCGCAATATTCCTGGTCAGGCCGCGGTATTGCGCCGATCGGCTACATCACTGGGATGGCGCTCACGTTTGCGCTGGCTGTGCAAGCCTACGGCGCGGGCGATCCAGCCGCGCTGGAGATGGGCAAGGCGGCGTCCGGGGACGATCCCGATCATGACGCGCTCGACTGGTACGCGGACCAGTTCGACGATGCTGAGATGGACAACTCAAAGGATGGTCTCGTAACGCTGCGCCATCTGTTCGTGTTGCTGCTGGGGCTCGGGCCGAGAGAGAGTTCCGGCAACCACTGGTGCGGTCGTGATCAGTCGGCATCGAACACAGACTCAGACACTTGCGAGGCTGGACTGTTTCAGACGTCCTGGAATATCCGCTCATGCAGCGACACGCTGCCGCCATTGCTTGCGGCGTTTTGGGAAGACCCGAACGGCTTCCTCGAGCAGTTCAACCGTGAAGCGGCCAATCCGCCATCAAACGCCGATCTGAAAAACTACGGCGACGGTGATGGTGTGCGCTATCAGTGGTTGGCGAAGTACTCGCCAGCGTTTGCGGCGTTCGTGACGGCGGTCGGTCTGCGCAATTTGCGGCAGCACTGGGGTCCCATCAATCGTCACGAGGCTGCGCTGGTGGAAGAGGCCGACGAGCTATTCAAGCAGGTGCAGCAGGTGCTTGATGAAGGCGGTGTCGATCCCGGGCCGGGGCCTGATCCGGGGCCTGATCCGCGCCCGCCGCGACCGGGCTTCAAACCCACTGTGACCGTCGCGGTGGACCCACCGGGTTCTGCGCGAGTGGTCGTGACAGGAAGTGCGAAGTAGCTATGTCCCCCCAGCTCGGGCGACCCGCCGCGCCGATTGCGCCGAATGCGCCTTGAGGTCTTTACGTATGTGCTCGTGGCGCTTTTTATCGTCGGCGCGACTGCCTGGCTCTGGCACAAGTGGGAATACCTACCGCAGCCGCTCATCGCGGCGCTCGTCATTGTGATTGCCGTCGTTGTCATCCTCGCTGCGATGATCGGGCTTATGAAGTGATACCAACCCCGCGCCAGCCGGGATCGCTGGCAGCAAACTAAAAAAGGAATATTCCAATGGCTGCTATTCCCGTCATCATCCATGGAGTCTTGGTTTATAGCGATACCGGTGTCGGCGGTGGGCCGATGCCCGGCGGTCCGAGCCCGTCGCATCCCATTGCGCCCGGTGGTCCGCCTCCGGGATATTGGGGCGGTGTCGCGCCGCCGTATCCCGACCAAGGCTTGCCGGGCCAGCCTCCGGGCATCTGGCCGAGTCCAGGCCACCCGTCGCATCCGATTGCACCCGGCGGGCGCCCGCCGGGCATCTGGGGCGGCGCGCCGCCGTACCCAGACCAAGGGCTGCCGGGCCAGCCTCCGTATCCGAGCCAGGGTCCGGGTTTCCCGACAAATCCGATCGTGCTGCCGCCATACGTCGAGGGCGGCCCGCCAGTAGCGATTTGGCCCAATCCGGGCAAGCCGACGCACCCGATCGTAGTCCCGCAGCCGCCGCCGCCGCCTGACAACGAGGCAATCAAACCGCCGCCCGAAGCTGGCGGCTGGGCGTACACGCCGGAGTATGGGTGGGGCTATTTCCCGGGTGAGCAATCGGCGGGTCCGAAGAGATAACCTATTCGTGAGCTATCGGGCGGCCACTTCCACGCCCGTTAGAACCGCAGGGTCTGGGTTCCCGCCTGGCTCCTCCCAGTACCAGGTCCGGGCCCTGCGGACCAAAAAAACACCCCCGCCAAAAGCGGGGGCTTTTTTTGTTGGTTAGTGGGAAATTATCCGAACACTTTGACGAAGGCGATGGCGGCCCCAAACAGAGCCGCACCCGTAGCCATGAATGTTAGCGCCATCTGCCATGGGGCGAACCTGATTTCCTGTCGCTTGCGATCGTGATCGGCCAGCATTTGATCGATATGGGCAAGCTTTTCACGGAGATCGACACTGTCGCGATCGTATGTCGGGGCGGTCATTTGTTGCCTCCTAGAGGCTTGCCGACTTTCTCCTGTACCCGAACTCCATCCGGCGGCGGATACCCTGCCAGCCACATATCGATGCAGACCGAAACCGGGCCGGACACTGCGTGTCGGCCATCCTCCCAATCGAGCACAGAGCGGCCAGGATCGCGCCCTTCGAGGCGCAGGGCTCGGGCTAGCTCGGAGGCATGCAGGGGCCTGCCGAGGCCCCACGCGGTGCCAAGCACATTCCGTGCGGCGCGGACGAGCTTGGCGCGAGCCCTTTGTGTTTGGGCGGGGCTCATGGCTGATCCTCGCAGAATTTCCTTAGAGGGTGCCGACGAAGAGGCCATCCTCGTCGAAAATCTGAACGATGAACTTGTGAGCCGCGTTCTCAAAAACCGAGTAAGTCCAATCGCCGTCCATTTCCTGGTTGGCCTTGGCCTTCGCGGCGGCCTGCTCGAAGGTGTTGTGGAGGGTAATGATCTGCGACTTGATGGTGGTCATCGGATTATCTCCCGTGTGAGTGGGGCGCTGCCCCGTTGCTGATGGTTGGAAGAGTTTGGTGAGAGAAGTTGAACCGCCGCTGGCACTACCGTTCTTCCCGGTCGGCTGCTACAGGCTCATTGTCCTGGAGAATAACGCCGTCCTTTGGTAGGTTACCCTTCCCTCACCGAACCCTTCGGGGGTTCTCTCTGCGACCTACTGGCCATTCCCATTCCCGTCCTGATGTCCCTAATATACACCTTCCTCGCGTATACGCAATAGCCCCCGACAACTATTTTTATCACGAAATGTTACAACGTCCTCATGCCCCAAACAGCGCTCGCGCGACCACGATAACGGCGAGGACCAGTCCGCCGATGAGCAACAATCTCAGGTCCAGCGAAGTCAGCTTCATTCGACGACGTTGTCAGATATACTGTTTTGCCTTGATGATCTTTTCATTGACGGGAACGAGGCGGCGCACGGTTTTGATGAGCTCAGCGAGCAGCGCCTCCCGGTACTCGGTCGCGGGAGTCCCATCGTTCAGCACATGGCCGGCAAGCCACATCGCCAAGAGATCGGCAAGCACTGCGCCTTGCACCTCAGGTGGATGGCCGGTGAGCATCGGCGCAATCGACGCCGCCAAGTTACCGGCCATCATCGCTTGTTTTTTCGCGCTCATTTGCATGCTCCCCTTGCTGGTCCCATACGCTGGCGCGCCTCCTCATAGGTCAAAGGCAGTCCCGTTGCCGCGTCCTCAAAACCAGCCGCCCGCGCCGAGATCTTCCCCTCGGCACAAGCCTTGCGCAAATGCTCGAATGCCTCCTCACGGGTGTAGTTCATGCTGCGCATGACTTGGTGGATCGCCTCGTCCAAAGACATCCATTGCTTCGGCTTCGCCATTTGTGAGCCCTCCCTGAAGGCGTGATTCATGGCTCAATCGCCCCCCCTATCGTGAGCATGTTCGGCTCTCGGGCGCGTCGTTTCATGGGTGTTCGCCTTCCGTTTCTGAGCCCCAATTCCTGGGGCGGTTTCTGGGGCGGTTTCTGCGTCGTCTGGGGCGGTTTTAATGTTTTGTTCGGGCTTTTCCCCCATGTGGCGATTTCGCCACAAAGGCTGTAAACCATTTGATGTGTTAGGTGATTTTTGGTCGGAGCGGCGAGATTTGAACTCGCGACCCCCAGTCCCCCAGACTTGCGCACCGGAACCAAATCAGCATGACGTCGCAAAGGGTTAGGTCTCATAGGCGAGATCACTGGGGCGGTGTTTGGGGCGGTTTGTGAGCCCGTCACGACACATCCTTCAATTTGGCCTTGACTGAGGGCGGCGCCTTGCGCCGCTCGCGCGCCAGCCGCTCGATCACGCCGGCAACCTCGTCGCCGAGGAGATGCGCATAGGTACGCAGCGTGATCGCAATGTCGGAATGGTCGAGAGCCGCCGATACGACCTTGATGCCCGCGGCGCCCTCTACCGCACGCAGCGCCTTTGACGCGAAATCATGGCGCAGGTCGTGAAAGCGGAAACGGTTCTCGCCGGTCAGTAAGCCTGCCTCCGCGCGGATCGTATTCCAAACCCGCTTGAGCCCGTCCTTGGTGATCGGGTAACGCTCGCCCTTGACGAAGACGTGGCGCTTGCCGCGGATCACCTTGTCGATGGTGCGCTCGGCCACGAAAGTGAAGACGCGGCTCGGATGATGCCCGCGCAACGGCCAGAGCAGCTCGCGAACTGCGGGCGTGATTTTGATCGTAATCGGCTTGCCGCCGCCGGTGCCCTTGCCCTTCAGTTCGATGACGCCGCGCTCCCAATGGACCATGCTCCATTCGAGCGTGATGCAGTTGCCCTTGCGCTTAGCGACGGTGCGGGCGAACTCGATCAGCGGCCAATAATCCGGCCGGCATTTGGCGATCGCGGCGTCCAGGCGCTCGCTTTCGCTGGCGCTGAGCTCGCGCACGTGCTCGCGCGGCTCGTCGAGCCAGAGGTCTTTCCAGCGCGGCTCGCATGGGAAGGTCGCGCCGCCTGTCTTGCAATAGGTGAATAGCTTCTTGAGTTGCTCGACCGTGTCGTTGACGGTGTAGGCCGACACGCGGGCACCGGTACCTTTGACCGTCTGGGCGCGCCGCCAACGCCGCAGCGCCAAAGCGTCGTCATGGGTGATCTCGCTCAAGGGTTTGAGCGGCCCGAAATGATGCAGCAAAAGCTTGACCAGCCGGTCGGTATTGTCGGCGCCGGCATGATGGTCGCCGACGTCGAGCATGTAACGTGCCGCCACATCGCCGAGCTGTAGTGACGCGCCGGCTTGCGCCTCGGCCTTGATCTGCGTAATCAGTCCGTCCCGATGCCGCTCAGCAGCTTTTTGCGCCTCGCGCTTATCTGTAAGTCTCGAAGCAAAACTATATTTTTTCCCTTCAACCCAGATGTCCGCGCGGTAGTTTTTGCCGTTCTTGTAGACTCGCAAGTGCGCCTCCGTTTCCGCCGCTCGATAAAGGCATCCAGATCGGTCTGGTCGAACATCATGCGCGGCCGTTTCTTGCCGCGGCCGGTGTTGACGAAAGTCAATTCCCCGTCATGAACGAACCCCCAGACCTGGTCGACCGTGGTCCGCAGCTTTTCCGCAACTTCTTTCGGCGTGAGCAATCCCACGATGCAACCTCCATCGCAATTAACGAACCTTGCCTTGCCTTGCCTTGCCTTGCCGTGCCTTGCCTTGCCCAGCCGGGCCTCGCCTACTGAGAACTCACGACGCAATCTCCACAGGTTTGGATTTGTCCAAATAGCCGCCACGCCAGTTCGGAATGCCGTTGCACGACGTCGAGCCGTGATGCAAAGTTGGGGCGCGCATGTTGCGTGCAACCTAGCCAACCGCGCGCAACGTGCTGCCTGACGATCTCATCGGGATCCGCCTCCCGTTTCGAGGTTTTCAGTTGAGCCCCGGCCCACCGTGCAGGAGGACCGGGGCCTTTTCATTTTAAGCCTATGCCACCAGTCCTATACGACGCCGCGCCCGGCGCCAGCCGAGCCCAATAAGGCCAAAGCAGGCCATAACGAGACCCGGTATCCCGGCGCCCGCGATGGGCCCAGGAACGGCTGCGGTCACGATCGGCACGATGTAGAACGACTCGCCGCCGTCAGTGGCGTGATCCCAACTGGCCTGAAACAGCAAGCGGTCGCCCACCGCAACGCCAGATAGGTCGAACCCTGATATCAGGTAGTCGGCAGACCCGTTGCCGTTGCGGATGTTGGGCAAGGGGATGCTGCCCGATAGATCAAAGATGACGGCAGAGCCGAGTGGTCCGCTCCCGACTAAGTCGAGGTCAATCAACCGAAATTCGGTGAGCGTCTCCCGGTTGCCATTGGCACCGCCGGCAGTGTTGATGTCCACGGCAACGCCAAAGGAGACCGTGAAGCCTTGGGACGCCAGGAAGTTGCGCAACTCGCCGCTGGTGTAGGGGGTGACGCTGGTGTCGTCGCCATTGCCGAACGATCCGGTGATGTTTGAGCTGAACAGGTTGAAGCTGGTGTCATTCCCGGTGCTATTGAAATTGTTGTAGCCGAAGCCGACCGGGTTATGCGCCTGCGTCGTCGCGCAGATGATACAGGGGTCGCTGGCACTCTGCGGCACCACTTGGTTGTCGGCGAGCGGAGCAATCGTCAGATTGTTGACCGCGTCGGCCAAGGCAGGAGTCGCCAGGGCTGCGAAGACGCTTGCTAACAAAAACTTTCTCATTTGCTGTTCCTCATTCATGAAGGTTTGAAGTGTTGGGTGGCACATTCCATTCATCACATGCTTGAACCCCTCCTCTATTCGTATCGTTGCGTCTGGCGCTGACGCTTTACACGCAAGCGTTCCATCACCTGACTCATGAGAGCAGAGAAATCCTCGGCATCAATATGTAGCATGTTCATCAGTTCGGCCAGGAACACAGAGATCCCCGCAGTTGCTGAGCTCACGGATTCCGCGACACTGCAGCCGGACTCCCGCATCCGCTCGACATGGTCACAGCAAGCGTTCTTGACGCGGTTGGCGAAATGAGCTTCGAGGTCGTTGCGGATTTGATCCGATATCATGCCGCGTTTTCCTTTGCCCTCACGGCGGCCTCGGCCTCGCGCTCGCGCTGAGCTCGCTTGTAGGTTTCCATCTGCGCGATTTTGCGGTCGAGCCATTCGAGCGTGTCGCGAAATGAGTGTTGATTGGCGACCGTGAAATTAACGTCTCCGATCAGGTGCGAGATGCATTGCATCTGGGTTCGCACGCTGCGCAGCCAATAGAGATCGGCATCGAAAAGGGTGTGTGCGGTCATGCAGTTGTGGCCTTGGTTTGCGCGGACACCCTTTCAATCTCAACGAGATGGCGAAGACGTTGAAGAATATTTCTTTCATGTGTCGGGTATCCTTCTACGGTGCCCCCGACTGTGTGGACGATTGACGCTATGGTGCTACGCAGCACCTCGTTTTCCTCATATAGTCTAAGGGCCTCCATTCGCATTTCGTGATCCGTGGTCATCACCTCACCTTTCATGTTGATGCCGTTGCTGCGGGTCGAGGCTGCGAGATTGCGGCTACCCGATCGCGCTCGCGCCGGATAGCGTCCACGGTACTCGCCAGGTGGCCGAGCGCTTCCTCGATCCGGGCTGCGTGTGCATTGCCGATGTCGGTGAGCGACTCCGCGAAATCCTCGGCCTCGATGCGGAGCTTTGCGACCTGCTCCTCAGCGTCGACGACGAGGGCGAGGATGTGCGCGGTGACATGATTCACCGCGGCGCGGATACTGTCGCCGGTCAAGCGCGACGTCTCCGCCAGCAGGTCGGGCGGTGGTTTGGGCGGCTCCGGGGCCGCTTCGGCCCGCCGCAGAATTTCGGTCAGGGTTGGCTCACGCTCGGGCCCAGAGGGCGCGCCGCCGTTGGTGGTTGCCATCGTGATTCTCCTTTCGGTTTTAATGGGTCGATGCTGTGCGCTCGATCGTGATCAGCCAGGTTTCCTTGCCACCTCCCCTCAAATCAACATCAAGCGACAATTCTGATTTGACGGAGCGCCGCCCGCCCTCGCTTGCCTCTGCTGACATCACAAAGGCGATGAGTATCCGCGCGGCATTCGCGGCATTCACTAGGGCGCCAGCGTCCTTCACTAGGTTGTCACTCACGCTTCCCCCTCCGGTTTTCGCTTCTCGGCTATCCATCCGTTGATTTCGTCGAAAACCTCGCGCGTCACGCCGGCCGAATTGCGCAACTTTCGCTGTACGTCCGAGCGAAACCAGCGCTCGATCTCGTCGAGTGATGTTGCTTCGTCGATGATCGCGCGCGCATAGGCGCGGTATTCATCCTCGGTTTTGGGAACAGACGACGACGGCACCTGCGACGCAAGACCAGATGCAGGCGCCGCCGCCGGTGCCTCGCCAGCATCCGCTTCCAAGACCGTGCGATGCGGTTGGTCGGTTTTGGACGCAGGCGAAGATCGTGCAGTTCGTGGAGTTCGTGCCGCGGGTGCTGCTGCCTCTTGCTGCGCACCGCCTTCGGCAAACCAATCGAGTGCTGCTGCCGCCGAGCCAGGCCGCTCGACATTGCGGCTTTCCTCGCGCGCGCGGTCGAAATCATAGAGCGCGTCGTCGCGGTGCATGAGGCGGTCGAGGTCGGTCGACATCGGCAATTGCTTTGAGTGCAATCGCGCCACGGTCTTGCGCGCCATCTCGGGGTAAAATACCGGGTCGGCCCATGGTCCCTTCTGCGCTTTCGACTTGCGCCGGATATCCTCGATCTGATCGGCGTTCATGATTTCACGCGAGATCGTGCCATCCGGATATGTCGCGATCGAATAGGCAGCGATGACCTTGCGGGACCGACCGCCGCTCATTGCCGGCTTGTGATGGATGTAGGGTTGATCGCCGAGCCGATAGTCGAACTCGTCGCCCTGCTGCACGACCTGCACATTCCAATCCGCCAGCGCGCCCGCATTGCGCACCTTTTTGCGGATACCGGCAATCATCGGCAAATATTGTGCGGTGTCGGCCGAAGCCCGGCCCTCCTCGTTGACGCCATAGGGCACGATTGCGGCCTCACGGCCATCGGGAAGCAATCCATCCTGGGCGCACTTCATCAGCGCATTGAAAAGGCTTTGTCGATCGCAGCGTAAGAGCTTTGGATTGCCTTGGACCGCCGTCATCACCACGCGATTAAATCGCGCTACAGGAATATGCGGCGGCAGCGCTGTGGTGAACTGCGACTCCATTGCGGTGAGGTCGCCGCGCAGTTGCTTGATCGCGGTCGGGAGTTGTACATCTTCCGTGCGGGCGAGTGCTGTCATGTGACGTCCTCCGTTTCACGTGAAATAACGACAACATTTTTTCGAGGCCGCGAATTTCTGCGTTGTTCTGATCTCGTCGCCCAACGGCAATTGGCGGGTTCGTAATCGCCGTCGTTGTCAGGCCAACGGTCGAGTGTGTGCGTTAAGGTTGGCCGACGGCCCATGTCAGACAGAAAATTTTCATAACTATTCAACCACCGATCGCATACCTTGATCCCACGGCCACCGTAGTCGGCATAGGCATGATGATTCGTGTTCAAGCACCTGCTTTTCATGGACGTCCAAGACCGGTATTCAGGATGATAGGCGCCAACGCGGGAGCCACCGTGCAACACCTTGCTCCTGCCGATTGCCGCCGAAGTCTCTTTGACCAGACAACCGCATGATCGCGTATTTCCCCTAATCAGGTTGTCGCCCTTGACAATGACGCAGGAGCCGCAATCACATTTGCATTCCCATGTCGCATGTCCTCTAGTCGTGTTCGCTACATATCGAAGGACGACGAGGCGACCAAAGCGCTGCCCAGCGAGATCACGCCGCCGTTTAGCAAATCGTTTTGTTTGTAACGAAGCCGCGTTTGCATCCTTGATCAGACAGCCGCATGACTTGGTATTATTCTGAATCAAATTGTTACTGTTTACGGTGACGATGGTGCCGCATTGACATTGGCATTCCCAAATAGAATGGCGACGCTTGTCGCTGCCAAGACATCGAAGCGCAACGAGCCTGCCAAATTGTTGTCCGATGAGATCGCGTCGCTTCATGTGTTGTCCTCTCGAACACATCGCAGTTGCCGGAAAGAGCTTTCCTTTACGAGGTGCTCTCGCCGTGTTTGTTGACGAAGGGTAACCTTCCAACCACGCACGATCGCGATCTCGGCGTCGCCGATCTTCTCGCGCAGTTCGGTTTCGGCCTCGGCCTTGAGCGTCTCGGCCATCTTCATTCCCGCCATCGCGGCCTCGCGCTGGTCGAGCAGCTCAAGCGCGCGGTTGTCGCCGCGAAGGTCGATTTCTTTGCCCGGCACCTGGCGCGGATAAATGATCTGCATCAGGCGATCGTCGCGCGCATAGTCGGTCTTCGGCGGACGGCCGGCGGCGACGTCGTCCCAGAATTTCGTGACAGCCTCGCGGATGCGTGCCTCGGCGCCAGCGTTGCGCGGCACGTCGTAAAGGTGCAGGTCGAAATTCCACCCGTCGACGACAAGTGCGGCGATCACGCCAAAGTCGGCGTTGTCGAGCAGCATCTCTGTCGCGGTCTGCAATGCGATCCAGGTCGGCGGCGTCTCTTCAGTCCAGCTCGACCGGAAGGCGTTCGGCGCCACGGTCTTGGTTTGCAGCACACCGCGGCGATTGTTCTCGTCGTAGACGTAGAAATCCGGTGTTGCCCCGAGCCTGATTTTTGCATCGCGCAGGTACTCGTTGGCCTTGGCGATCGCCCAGGTTGGGCGTTCCTCGCGCACCGCTTCGGCGACGGCGCCTTCGAGCAGTCGGCCGCGGCGCAGCACCTTTGAGTCGATGTCGGGCATCGCGACGCCGGTCTTGGCGGCGTAGAGCCCGAGCGCGGTTTCGTAGGGGTGCAGGCCGAACAGTGCGGCCACCGTCGAGGCCGTCACGTCGAACTGACGCAGGTGCAGCCACTCCTCGCGTGATGCAAACGTCAGCCGCTCGATCGTCATATGCGGGGAGCCTCACCGGGAGGCCAAAGCTAATATTGGTTCTCTCCAATTGTCAACGGGGAGGAATTGGAAATACCCAAATCCGGGGCCAAAAGGCCGTAGGGTTGCGGGCCAGGCAAAATCTAGTGAAAAATTAGGGGGGGGGGACTACGAGTCGTAGCAGAAGCCGGTGCAGCCATAGACCAAGCCGAAGGCGTGAGTGGCGTCGGCGGGGTTGCTCGACAGCGTTCCGAGAATGACGACGGGGCCGAAGAGATCGGGCCGGCGGCTCTCGGCGGTCAGCTCAACACGGTCGGAAAATACCTGCGCTCGGCGGATCTGGATTTCCTCGTGGCGCTGGCCGTCGATCTCGCGCCAGCGTCGTATCGCGTAGATCTTGCCGCTTTCGACGACGAGCTTGGCGCGTATCATATCGATGCAGAGCGCAAACGATCCATGCGATAGTGGGATTGGCGTCGCCGCATCCATGGCGATATCGCGGATTTCAAGCGCAAAGTGCACCTCGGGCAGAAAGTCTCGATAAGTCTGGCTGGAGATGGCACGAAGCATAATACTGTCCTGCTTCGTGCGAAGCACGCCAGTTTCAGCCATGGCTACAACCGGGATTTGCGTGTGGATTGGAAATGACGACGCGCGAGATATTCCAGGTGGGCCAACTAGCGAGCGTATATCCACATCGAGGCCGCGAGCAAGGCATTCGAGGGTAGAAAAGTTAGGCATGCGCGTCTTGCCGGAAAAACTTCGGATATAACGGTAGACCTTGGTATGCCTGCCTTCCTCAGTAACCCCCTGGCGTTGAGGCCGCGCTCGGCCATCAACCGTCTCAGGTTTTTTACAAGGTCAGATTCTTCCGGTGGCTTGGCCAAGACTGGTTCGTCCGCGATGCTCATTAAGCGCTTTCCTCGCGTAGATTAAGTGCCGCATTAACCAATAGAAACGCGGTTGTTTCCGATTCCTTATGGCATACAAACTTGGGTTTATCCAATTAACTTACAAGGTGGTAAATTTGGTTTTCCCCGCTGTTTCGTGGGAAGCCCCGGCGCCCGTTTCCTTGACTTAATTGGACTGATCCATTTTAATATTGGTGTACTCCAAACCATCATCCGAAATTCCGGTAAGGCGCGACGCAACGTGGGCGAGTCAGCGGTGCCATTTCCGAGTGAGAAGGCCATCCGCGGGGCGTTGCTCGCACGCGCTCACGAGTTCTCCAGGCTCACCGGCATGTCGGCGGCCGACATCGGCAAGCGTGCGATCAATGACCCCGCCTTCCTCTATCAGGTCGAGGAAGGCCGCAATTTCACGATCCTGACCTACCGGCGATTTATGGCCTGGCTCGACAAGCGCTGGCCGGCCGACGACGTACCGATGCCGGCATCGCGGCTGGTGAACGGCAAGCCGCATCGCCGAGCCCGCAAACGAAAGGCATCGAAATGACCAGCATCATCCACGGGGCCAACTCACTCGGGGCAATCGCCCAGCCCCTCGTGACCCGCATCGAGAACGTGCACACCGACCTGGAATCGCTCAAGGGCGAGTACATGCAGAGATGCGGTGCATTGCGCGAGGACATCAAACAAATCTGCATCGACGCCAAGGCTAAGGGCGTCAATCCGCGCGCACTCAGGGGCATCGTTAAGGCGCGGGCGCTGCAGCGTAAGATCGACGGTATCGACGACGACTTTGATATCGATGAGGCGGCCGCCTACCGCGAGCTGGCGGAAAGCCTCGGCCCGCTCGGGAAGGCTACTGCCGAGCGCGCCGGCTTTGCAGGCAACGGCGACGACGACCTGCGGCCAGACCATCCCGTCGATACGCTCGCCTGACGACGCCATGCACGGGGGCCACCATGCAGCGCGCGCGGCAATTGAGGCTCTTCGCTTCGCGCCGGCAGCGTGGTGTCGCTGTCGATTATTCTCCGTCTGAATTTCAATTGCACTGTGCGGTCGCGGACACCTTGCGGCGGTGGTCTGCGCCGAATTGGCTTTGGTGCCATTACCCCGCCGGCGAGTGGCGCGAGGATGTGACCGCCGCGAGACTCAAACGACTCGGCGTCAAGGCCGGCATTTCGGACCTTCTGCTGTTCCCACCGGCCGGCGCTTCGGAGCCACACGTTCACTGTCTCGAACTCAAACGTCGTGGCGGCAAGCTCAGCACACCACAAGCCGAGTTTGCGTTTTGGGCTCGTCTCAACGGGTATCCGTTTGCAGTGGCTGACAGCTACGAAGCCGCGATCGCGGTTCTGAAAAATTGGGGCGCGCTGCAGGCGCGCGTCAACGTGCAGTGAGAGGTGAGGAGGGGAAATTGAGAAAGCAAGCAAAACTTCTTGCGAACTTCTTGGGGGCGACCAAGGAGCTAACGAGCGAATATGCCGACTTGGCGCAGATAACAGAAAGCGAACTAAATCAGATTTCCTTTACCGTGATGAAGCGCGAGGACCGCAAGACCACGGCAAAAATGCTGTCCGCGAAGGGACTATCCACGCGCCAGATCGCGGAGGTCACGGGGTGGAACTACGCAACGATTTCGAGGGACTTGGCCGTTGTTGCAAAAGCAACAAAAGGCGTTGCAGATGCAACACCCTCACCCATCGATGGTGAGCCACCCAAGACAGCCCGCGCCGCCAAGGACGAGCGAGCGGCAGAAGTCGCGGAGGCCGCCGCCGCCCAAGGCGTCACCGACGAGCCGCTAAATAAGTACCGCATCATCTATGCCGATCCGCCATGGTTCTATGACGACACGATCTTGGTGCCGCATCGCATGGGACTGCCGGTCGGCGAAGCAGTCGAGCACTACCCGACGATGGATTTAGCGGGCATCTGCGCGATACCTGTGAAAGATTGGATAGAGGACAATGCGGTTTTGTTTCTCTGGGTAACGGCGCCGATGGCGGCGGAAGCATTTGAAGTCGTCAAAGCTTGGGGCTTCAAGTACAAGGCGACATTCATCTGGGACAAGATCAAACACAACATGGGGCACTACAATTCGGTGCGCCATGAACTTTTGTATGTGTGCACTCGCGGCTCCTGCGAGCCGGATAAGCAACAACTGTTCGACAGCGTCCAGAGTATCGAACGCGGCAAGCACAGTGAAAAGCCGGTCAAATTCTACGACATCATTGAAACCCTCTACACGCATGGCCGTAAGCTCGAAATGTTTGCTCGCGGCCGGCGCGAGGGATGGGATGTCTATGGTCATGTGGCTGAAATTGCCGAGGCTGCTGAATGAACTTAGCGACAGTCGGCACGCGCGGAACGGATGTTATTACGGCTGGTTTGAAGCTTTCCCGACGCTTCGACCGCGCTGAACTTATTGAGGCCTACGGGCAACTTCGCCGCGCTCGCAACGATGCATTACCCAAATGGTGGCGTCAGGGCATCAGCAACGAACTGCATCGGCTTAGCAGTGATTTCTCACAATTTCACAAAGAAGGCAGACACCTCGATCTCATCGCCCGCCTTCGGCGCGGCGAGTATTGCTTTCGTGATGAAGTACGACCGAAGCTTATCGAGGCCGCCAATCAACGCGCTGATCTCCTTATAACTGAGAATACGCTCGTCGTGCCGATTGCTGGCGACGTTTCCATCAGTTCTATGAATCATTTGGTCGGCGCCTACGCGCAAAAGAAGATCATGATGGTCATGGCTGACCGTGGGTACAAAATTTTAGCCGACACGTCCTTGGGCCAAGCGTATGACTTCACTTTTTGTGGACGCAATCGCTTTGACAGTCCACAAATCATGGAGTGCAAAGGCACGCGTCAAGCTGATATTGCCTGTGCTTTGACACCGAATGAGATCCAAGTAATAGCGCGTAACCTGCACAATTTCTGGTTAGGTGTTGTTTATCGCATCGACATTGTAGACGGGACTCCATCCAGCGGAGATGTGTGCATCACACCGCCGCCGATTTTGGACAAATGGCAGTTCACGTCCAGCTTCCGACTGCGGCGCATACCGAATGCTGCACCAGATTTATTTCCGGGAGTGCAACCGTGACCAACTTTTGCCCCCATTGCCACCAACCCATCAGCACTGAACGCCTTGGTGTGCGCTTGCCGCCGCTCAAGGCGGCGATTTTTGATTTGATCGAGGCTTCTGGCGACGGTGGCATATCAAGCGCAGCGATCATCTTTTCCGATATTTACAAAGACCGGCGGCGCGCTCGCGGCACTGCCATCAAGGCGCATGTCTTTCAGATCAACGAACTGATCGAGCACACTACCTACGTGATTATCAGTGATCGGCGCCGCTGGTTTCTGGTGCGGCGGCAATCGAAAAAGCCACGTCCGACGCGCGTGCTGACATCGCGCGGCCGTCAATTTCATTCTCGCCATGCCAAGCGCAACGACATGCAGCGGGACGACCCCGCGGCTCCGATGACGGGCGGCGCCCCGTCGCCGTCCCAACCAAGGAAGTGCGCCCATGTTTGCTGCTGGCTCCCATGAACTGCGTTCGGGTGAGCGCCGCATGGGGGCCAGTTCTAACAACCGGCGTGATGCACGGGGAGACCGCTGATGCCCGGCTATGACACGTGGAAAACCCGCAGCCCCGACGATGAGCTCTATCAGGAATTCCCTGAGCCTGATGATACCGTGACCAGCGAAGACCTCGCTTGGTCGGCGACCGCGGCGGCCAATGGCACCGCGATCTTTCGCTACGTGCCACATGACAAAGTGCTGGCTTACGCCCGGCTCGGCTGGAGCATCGCCGACACGCTCGAGCACTGCCACCACGGCGAGTACTCGATCCTCATGGTGTGGATGTGCCCGTGCCCGATGGTGGAGCCAAAGCGATGAACGCGGCCTATTCCGGCGCCTTGGTAGGGACAGCGTCGATGCTCCGGCGCTTGCGGATTTCGCGCAAGCGCTCCCTGGCACTAGTAGGGCCATCCACGAAGTCGAATTGGGCCTTGAAGATTTCCCACCACGCAGCATCGTCGTCGTCGTCGTGTTCCAGTTGGATTTCGATCATAAGCTCAAGAACGTCGCGCAGCCCTTGGATCGAGCGGGCCGTCATCATTTGGTTCTCGGCCATGCGACGCAACTCAGTGCGCATGGCCGCCTGTTCGGTGCGCATTGCGCGCTGCTCGTCAAGCACGCGCTCGATCTGCTTGGCGATAAAATCCATGGTCACTTCGTCAGCCATCAGTATTTTCCAGCTTTCGAACGCGGTCGCCCATGCGCGAATGCTGTGCGTGCATGGTGCGGATTTCGGTCAGCATCTCGGTCAACAAACTTTCGTGGCGTTCGCGGGTGTTGTCGAGCCGGATCACGATTGCGGTCAGCACACGCATGTCGTCGCGCAAGCTGCCAACCTCGGTGGTCAGCCGCTCGAGGCTACGGGCGATGAAGGCAAGGTCAGGCTCGGTCATTGCCACACCCTAGCACCGAACTTGGACGGGTCCAAGTCAAGGAAAGCCTAATGCGCACGCTCGCTGAACTGTTTGCCCACCTGGGAATAACTGCCGAGCCGCGCACGGGCCGGTTCAACACGACGTGCCCGCGCTGCAGCGTGCTGCGCTCAAAGGAACACAAACGCCGGCACAACTGCCTGCGCATCAACGCCAGCAACGACCGCATCCAATGGCACTGTTTCCACTGCGGCTACGAAGGCGTCCGCTACGCCGACGCCAGCCTCGATGTGCGGCGCGGGTTTGAGGTGCAGAAGAAACCAAGGGCGGCCGCATGCAACCCACACCCATGATGATCCTGCACGCACGATCCGAGGCGCGGGCAATCCTGTTCACCGTCGGTGACTATGCTTGCCTGCGTGAGGCTACCGCACCGCTGATCGATTACGCCCACGACTGCGGCCTCGTCCACCAGTTCGGGATCGAGGCGGTGCGCGAGATCGTCGCCGAGATTTTCAAACGACAACACCAACAAACAGAATGAGCAATGATCCCGACCGATTTTGCACTCGGCTTTGCGTCTTACCGCCGTATGCTGGCGAGTGCGAAGGACGAGACCGTCAAGATCAAGATCGTCGAGGATTGCGCCTACCAGTCAGCGAAAGCCTGGATCGGCAACGGACTCATGCGGCCCGATGCGGTCGACGAAATCCACGACATGGCGGTTTGCGTCGGCCTCGGCGATACGCTGGGTAATGATCGCCTGACCGCAATCATCGGCGCCGCTTTGCAGCGCGGCGAGCAAGATCGCGATGTGGTGCCGCCAAACGGCAACGGACGCGCCGAGCCGCGCGGGAAATCAGCAAAGGCAAAGGTTCCGCTGCCGCCCATTATGTCAAAGCAGGATTTCATCAAAGGCTTCGTGCCGCCGAACTATCTGGTCGACGGTATTTTGCAAATGGGGTTTATCTATTCCATGACCGGCCAAACCGGTCACGCCAAGACCGCGGTCGCGCTCTTGATTGCAGAACTCGTCGGCAGCACAAACCCGAACGCCATGCTCGGCCGACACCGGGTTGAGAAGGGTCGCGCAATATATTTCGTCGGCGAAAACCCCGACGACGTCCGCATGCGCATCATCGGCAGCGACTCCAAGCGCAGCGACGACCCGTTGACAGACAACATCAGTTTCATTCCAGGAATATTCAACGTCGACGAAATGATACCGGTGCTCGAACATGACACCAAGTCACACGGACCCATCAGCCTGATCGTGATCGATACCTCGGCGGCCTACTTCCTCGGCGACGAGGAAATGAGCAACACCCAAATGGCCAGTCACGCACGCATGTTGCGCAAGCTCACTAAACTTCCCGGCAATCCCTGCACGCTCGCACTGTGTCATCCAATCAAGCATGCCGTCGATGCCACCCAGCTTCTGCCTCGCGGCGGCGGTGCCTATCTCGCCGAAGTGGACGGCAACCTGACGTTGTGGCGCCAGGACGAGCATGCCATCCTCGATCATTCCGGCAAGTTCCGCGGGCCGGGGTTCCAGCCGATCACCTTCAAGCTCGAACGCATCGAGCACGCCAAGGGGCTCACCGACGCCAAGGGCCGGTCGATCTCGACCGTGCATGCCGTCGCCATTACCAACACCGAAGAAGACCAAGCCGAAGCCGATACCAGGGCAAAAGAAGACCGGGTGTTGAGCGCCATGCTGCGGCTGCAAGGCGAAGACGGCTCGCTGGCCAAGTGGGCCGAATATGTCGGCTGGGTCAACGCCCGCGGTGAACCGGACAAGAAATCCGTCGAGAACGCGCTCAAGCGGCTGACCAAGTCCAAGCCGGCACTCATCCGCTCCAACCGCGGCAAATGGGAACTCACGGATCCGGCCGGCAAGGACGCCGCACGCAAAGCTGCGATCCGGTTCGAGGCGCAAAAGATAGCGGCCAGCCAGAAAGACCTAGGGCTATGAAGGCGCCAGCCAGTACGCCAAAAATAGGATTACATTCGTTAAACTTTCGTCCCACGGCCGTGGGACGATACCACTTTGGCAAAACCGAGCTAAGTGAAGTTCCATTTTTGCCCGTCCCACGCCTTTCGTCCCACACCTTTCTTTCGTGGGACGATTTCTACTTCGTCCCATTATATCGGCATTTGGAGAGACGTGGACTGGGACGGGTCGCCCAGACCTCGGAGACTAAACGACGAGGAGTCTGGGTGTACGAATCCACCGTCCCATCCCACGTCTCTCCCCTATATGTCGAAGGGAATCTTAGTGGGGTGAAAAGTCAGCCGATGGAACTTTGCCGGAAGGGCGACTTCCGAGAAAGGAAGAACCCATGCCGCGGCTGACCACCATCGCCGATTTGCCCGCCCCGTACTGGACAGTCGCGCAGACCGTGGTGGCTCGTGAGGCGTTCGCCGCTGCCCACCTGGAGCGTGCCGGTTACCAGGTCTACCTACCCGTGACCCACCTCCACCCCCAGCCTAAGGCGAAGGTCGTGGCCCTATTCCCAAGCTATGTCTTCGTGCGCGTGCACCATGGCCAGCGCTGGTCCCCGATCCCAACCACGGTTGGCGTGGTGCGCCTACTGCGCGCAGGCGACGGTCCTGCCCGCTTGCCGGACCGCGCGGTTGCCGAACTGCAAGCGCGCGAGGTCGACGGCATCGTGGCGTTGCCACCGTTGCGCCGCGGGCAAGCGGTGCGGGTCACGCGCGGAAGCCTGCGCGGCCGCCTCGCGGTCTACCAAGGCATGGCCGGCCGTGACCGCGAGCGCGTCCTGATCGAGTTCCTCGGCCGCCTGGTCCCAGCCGTCGTGCGCGTCGGCGACGTCGTAGCTAGCTCTTGTGTCTAGGCAGGCTATAGGCTACAACCAGGATCGTTCAAGGCTTTGATCTAGCTGTAGTCCAGCTGTAGGCTTTGCCCTATTCAGGGCGTAGCCCACGCGCAGAGCGCTTCGAACCCCCCTAAATTAGGCTAGAATCGGCATAGCCCCGCAATGGCCTTGGGAGGCCCACCGGGTGGCCTTCCGACTGCCCGCTACCCCAACCAAGGCTCATCCTCAAAAGCCTACGGACGGCCAAATATGGGCCGGGGGGGGGGCATAAAAAACAAAACCGCCGATCGGCGCGGAACGCCCGCCCTTACCTTCGCTTTAAATTCCGAGGAATTAGTGGGGGATCGTAGGTATATCCCGCGGAACCTGGACGTAACCTAGGCCACTCCCAGGGCGGACCCGGGCGGCACCCGGCGGCAACGTGTGGGGAGGGAACAATCCCAGGCCGGCAATACAACCAAGGGTTGGGGCGACGGCAAGCAGGGCTTTGATCGAAAATCTATGTGACCGAATGTAACCGAATGTGACGCAACTAGTTTGGTCACAGTCACCACGCCGGATGGATGAGTGATGCGCGAGCCGCAGCGTCATCGCCGATCCGGGCGCAGCCAGCGCAAGGCCCTGCGCCAAGCCGGGCGCATTCAGGACGAGCTGGAGTATCTCGCCGCCCGCCTGCGCCGGCTGCTCGGTCACGTCGAGTATGCAGCGAGGAAAGCAGACAAGCTGCGCAACCGGCTCAAGAGTGAAACCCAATCCGAAGCGGAGACCGTGTGATGCGAGGCCGCAAACCGATTCCGACACATCTGAAAGTGCTGCGTGGCAATCCCGGGCATCAGACGTTGCACCCCGAGCTCGAACCCGAGCACGAGAAGGCGCCCGACATTCCCGAGCCGCCTGCGTTCTTGATGGGACTTGCCAAGGACGAATGGCGCCGCATTTCCACGGGGCTCTACCATATGGGCCTGCTGACGTTGGTCGACGAGAACCCGTTGGCGGCGTATTGCCAAGCCTATGCGCGCTGGCGCACGGCCGAAGTATCGCTGGAGAAAATGGCCGAGGGTGATCTGCTCACCAACGGCTTGATGATCAAGACTGCCAACGGGAACGCAATACAGAACCCGTTGGTCCACACCGCCAACAAGGCGGCTAGCGACATGGTGAGATATGCCACCGAGTTCGGATTTACTCCTGCCGCCCGCGCCCGCATCGCGGCCGGCAACGCCGGCAACAGCGGCCAATCAAAGTTCGCCGGCCTCATCGGCGGTTTGGGCGGAAGTGAAACGGACGGCGCACGGAAAGCGGCGCGCCGCGCGCGTTATCAAGTTTATCGAAACCCTGACGGTCCCGAGCGGGATGGGTCAGGGGAAGCGGTTCAAGCTGGCGACGTGGCAGAAGGCGTGGATCAGGGACATCTACGAGCCGCATCGGAACGGCCGGCGAGTAACGCGCCGAGCGATCCTGTCCATTGGTCGGAAGAATGGGAAGACCGCCCTGATCGCGGCATTAGCGTTGGCGCATCTGATCGGGCCGGAAGCGATCCCAAACGGTGAAATCTATTCGGCGGCGAACGATCGCGATCAAGCGGCGATCGTGTTCAAATTCGCGCGGCAGATCGTCGAGTGCGATCCCGAATTGATGGCAATGCTCGAGGTGGTGCCATCGACCAAGACCATGGTGGCGCCGTTGACCGGCTCGATCTACCGGGCGGTGTCGGCGGAAGCTGGTACAAAGCACGGCTATCTGCCAAGCCTCGTCATCTACGACGAGTTGGCACAGGCAAAGAATCGCGATCTCTACGATGTCCTCGACACTTCGTTCGGCGCCCGTGAGGAGCCGCTGTTCGTCACCATCAGCACGCAATCGAACGATCCCGAGCACATCCTTTCCAAGCTGATCGACGACGGGCTGTCGAAGACTGATCCGGCAATCGTTTGTCACCTGTACGCCGCGGACGAGGACTGCGCGCTCGACGATGAAGCGCAATGGGTGAAGGCCAATCCGGCGCTCGGCATCTTTCGCGATCGCGAGGACCTGGTCACCGCGGTGCGCAAGGCGATGCGCATGCCGGCGGAAGAGCCGAAGGTTCGCAATCTGTTTCTCAATCAGCGGGTCTCGCCGTCATCGCCGTTGATCGCTCGCGCCGAATGGTTCGCCTGTGCCGCGAGCGGCCCGATTGAATTTGCCGACGGCGAGGACGTCTATCTCGGCCTCGACCTGTCGAGCGTGCTCGATCTCACTGCGCTGGTGATGGGCTCGGTTGACGCGCCGATGCGGGTGCAGTCTTGGTTCTGGAAACCTGCCGATCTCTTGCGTGAGCATAGCGACCGCGATTTCGGCGCCGGCAACCAGCGTTATGTCGAGTGGCGCGACGCCGGCCACCTCAAGACGAGCCCGGGCAAGAGCATCGCGCCAGAGGTCATTGCGCGGTTCGTGGCCGAGCTGACGCAGCGCTACCGAATTCGCGGCCTGGCCTATGACCGTTGGCGCATCGACGAACTGATGCGCGAGTTCGATCGGCTCGGGCTACAGACCTACAAGGACGGCGACAAGGGCGACGGCCTGCGCGTGGTGCCGTGGGGCCAGGGCTTCAAGGACATGGGGCCGGCGATCGACGCGCTGGAGCTCGCCATCACCGAGCGTTCGCTGTTGCATTCGAACAACCCGCTCTTGAACTGGAATATCGGCAACGCCATCGCCACCACCGACCCGGCCGGCAATCGCAAGCTGGACAAGGGCAAGGCGCGGTTTCGCATCGATGGTGCGGTGGCGCTCGCCATGCTGCTCGGGCTGCGCGGGCGCGATCGGCAAACGGACAAGACGATCGACGTGGCGGCGTTGATCGGATGAAGGGCCACAGGAGGATGACCAAATGACGCTGACAATTCTTGACGGACCAACCATTCGCGCGGGCGAGTCGCTTTCTGATGGAGTCGATTGTTCGGCCGGCACCATTGTCAGAATTACCGTGCCGCAAGAATACACCTCCGCAAATCTAACTTTTCAGGTGTCGAGCGACGGTAACTTCTACAACGATTTGTACACGGCGGACGGCGACGAGATCACCATCTCGGCCAATCCGAACACGGGCATCGTGGTGCACGAGGTTTGGACGAGGTCTATCAATTTCATCAAGTTTAGATCGGGCACGCGCGAGCATCCGGTCAAGCAAAAGGGCGACTGTAAATTCGCCATTGCGGTCGAGGCCGCGCAGTCGGTCGCCGCTGCCGCCGCCAAGCCTGCGGCAAAATGAATATGGCGACTAGCGGATGGCCGGTCGACGTGTGGGCGGCTGGACGCCTGATCTGAAAGGAACCTGCCATGGCACTCGGCGGCATTCTCTTAGGCATCATCAACATCGCAATCGTGGTGGTGATCCTGGTATTGATTGGCGCCATCATTGTCATGTTTGCAAGGTGGATGGATTGGCCACTCGATTGGCAAGTGCAGCGGCTCTATCTGCTCGTCGTGGCGCTGATCGCATTGTACATGATCGTGGCGCTGCTGCTCGGTTTCCCGACGCTGCACCTCATCACCACGGGCCCGCGGGTCTAGCGTCGGACGATCGTGGGCGGCATGAAAGAGGGCCTGTGCGCGGTTAGCGTCGCATCTCCATGGCGGTGGTAAACATCCCGCTGTATTCGTCGCGGTCTGCGACGCGTTTGGGCATCACGTCACAGAACCAGGTCCAGCCTCCAGGAATGTGTATTTGACTTTTTGCGTTATCATATGGAGCTCTGGCCTTGATAGCTCTGCTCTCGTCTGTCAACGAGATGTCCTGCAGTTTTTGCGGAAGTTCGGCGAACTGGCCTGTGATCACGTTGAGTTTGAGCGAAGAAGGATAGCCGCATCGCGTTTTGTAAAGCGTGAGCAAGGCCATCTCGTGAACTCTCTTTAGCCCCGGTAGCTTCGCTCTTTCAGAAGCCGACAGCTTGTCTGGGTCAATAGTAAAAGTAGGAGGAGATGGGTTGGGGCTGGCGTCGAATAACCACATGGTCGGTGCGGTCTGGTTGGCGGAGTATACTTGTTCTGCGGTCAGCCTCTTATCTACTTTGCTTGGATCAGGCTTTGCAGGTTCTGGGCGCTCATCTTTGCTAATTTTAACTCCTTCGCGCTTAAGGAATTCTCCGAGATTGTAGTTGTCGCGCTCGGCGACTTGGCCCATCGCGACCAGCAGGTTGGGGCTCGCGAGGACATCTGCCATTGAAAGAAGTGGTGGCGGAGATTTTGTTTCCGTTGTTGCTGCGACTGATACGGTCGGCGGGCTTGCAGCGCAATAGAACCCGGCGATCAGTGCTAAAACTCCGATGGTAGTCTTCACGATGTTTTCTCCAGTTGAGTGATTCGATTATTTGAGCCGACCTGCCGCTTGAGATGGAGTGCGAGCAATTGGGCGATCGGTTTAGGGATGGGACGTTCTCCGATCGCATAGCCTGCCGACGTTCGATGGCAGACGCCGAGTAGGTTGGCAGCTTCCCGTTGCGATAGGCCGAGCGTTTTCAGGGCGCGCTTGTACTGGTGTGAGGTCATTGGTTTTCCAAACTTTCGATGCAGCTGGTTTGATTGCTATCGATTTCCCGGTGCCGTGACCGCAACCTATGCCGCCGTCGCACATGTGTAAACGTTGCATAGTTGTTGAAGTCGGCCAGAAAGTTGGCCTTCGCTGCCAAAAGACGACCATCGGGCCACCGTGAGGCGTCAAATGACGAGTCAACTCCAAGCGCCGTCCGGGCGCGCCACCTGGCACCATTTCTACACCGGCGGCTATTGGCAGCGCCGCCGCCGTCTGCAGCTGCTCGCCCATCCGCTCTGCGCCTTCTGCGCCGAGCGCGGGGCGGTAGCGCGCGCGACCGTGGTTGATCACGTCAAGCCGCATCGCGGCAACTGGAATTTGTTTGTACTCGGTGATCTGCAATCGTTGTGCGGCCCCTGCCACAACTCGATCAAGCAGAGACTGGAGCAGGAAAAGCCCGGCGTCGATGCCGACGGCTGGCCGCTCGATCGGAGATGATCCGTTGTGCCGATTTTGCAATGGCGTTGCGCGCACGGTGAGGCTGCACCTGTCACGCTGGCGTGCGCGCGTCGCGTCGCCATTGCGCCGCTCGATGACTCAGTGGACAGCAACGCGGTCAGAATCAAAGGCGAAGGCGTTATTGAGTCGTTCGGCGAGGGCCCGCCGGTCGTCAAGCGGGTGATGTTTCCGGCCGGCGTCACGCTGGTTCACAATCCGCCGCAACTCGAACTTCTTACCGGCGCCGATCGTCGGATCATCGCGCCGGCCATTGGGCTCTATGCCTGCGTGGGCGGCAATGCCTGGTACGAAGTGCATTTCACCATGACGGGCCGCGACGAGGTCTCGCGCCGGATCGATGAGATCGAACGCCGGCTCACTGACATCGAGGGCGCGATTGGCGAACTCGACGAGGCGCTACGGGCGCGAGGCGCCACCGGCTGACTACCCCATAAATGCAACGTAGGAGTCCGACATGCGCGCGCAGCTTCGCCGCGCCCAACGCCAGGGCGATCTATATCCCGAGGATGACGAGTCTTATGAGGATTTCATGGATCGTTGTTCGGACGAACTCGGCGACGAGGATGTCTGTCAGCTGATCTGGGAGGACCGCGGCGCCAAGGACGGGGATATCTGTCACAAGACCCATTCCGGCAAGGTCGGCGGCGGGCTCGAATACGTGCTGTCGGACGAGACGCCCGATCGCATGGGCGACGTGATCATGGCCGACGGCTGGGACCTGACTAACTTCAAAAACAATCCGATCGCGCTATTCGGGCACAACAGCACTTTCCCGATCGGCAAGTGGAAGAACATTCGCGTCGTCGACAAGCAGCTGCGCGGCCATCTCGAGCTCGCCGCGGCTGGCACCAGTCCGCGCATCGATGAAATCCGCGCACTGGTCGACGCCGACATTCTGCGCGCCGTCAGCGTGGGCTTCCGTCCGAAGGAGACCAAGCCGCGGCCGGAATCCGATTTCGGGCTATTTTTCACCAAGGCCGAACTGATGGAGACCAGCTTAGTCTCGGTCCCGGCCAATCCGAACGCGCTGGCGATCGCCAAGTCGCTCAACATTTCGCCTGCCACTATCGATGCTGTTTTCGCCGGGAAAGGCAATGGAAACGGCAATCGACGACGCAGGTCAACCGGCGGGCAAGCCGATACATCACCGCTTGTAAGAAAGGGCACGACCATGCAGTCGTTTGCTCCAAGGATCACCGCTTCCGAGCAACGCGTCAATGCGCTGCGCGATCAACTCACCGACCACTGGGGTAAGATTGACGAGACCAACGTCAGCGACGATCAACTGAAAGTCGCCAACGAAATCACCGACCGGATTACGCAGGAAGAGCGTACCCTTACGGCACTGCGCGATGCCGAGCGCCATCTCGGCGTCACGTCGGACGACGGAGCCGGCTCTCGCGCACTCGTTCCGGCGCGGGCGGCACAATCATCGATCGCGCTCGCCGCGCCTGCGGTGCTGACACCGCGGCCGTTCAGCCTGCCGCCGAAAAAGCAACTCAGTCCGCTCGACCATCTAGTGCGCGCCGGCACCGTGATGCTCAAAGCGCATTGCGATCGTATGCCATTCCACCAGAAGCTGGTGGAAATCTACGGCCAGGATGAAGGCACGCGCGCGGTGCTCGAATGGACGCAGCGCGCCGCTTCTACTATAGCGACGACGACGCAAACCGGCTGGGCCGCCGAGCTCGCCCAGACGCTGTTCGCCGCCTTCATGGAGGTCCTGTATCCGAAGGCGATCTATCCGCGGCTGGCGGCCAAGGGACTGTCGCTGAGCTTCGGCCCTGCGGGAAAAATCCTCATTCCGACGCGCGCGACCACTCCGACCGTCGCCGGCTCGTTCGTCGGCGAAGGACTGCCGATTCCTGTTCGCCAGGGTTTGTTCACCTCGCAAACGCTGACGCCCAAGAAGATGGCCGTCATCACCACCTGGACCCGGGAAATTCAAGACCACTCGGTGCCGGCGATCGAGGGCTTGTTGCGCGACGCCGTGCAGGAAGACACCGCGATCTCGCTCGACTCCGTGCTGCTCGACGCCAACCCGGCGACGGTGGTTCGGCCGGCCGGCATCCTCAACGGCATCGCTGGCCTGACGCCGACCGCGGGCGGTGGCTTCAATGCCCTGACCGGCGACATCAAACAAATCTCCGGCGCGCTGCTCACCGGCACCAAGGGCAATGTCCGCAATCCGGTCTGGCTGATGAATCCGGTGCAGATCAACAGTGCCCTCTATGTTGCCTCTCCCGGTGCGGGCGTGTTTCCGTATCGCGAAGAACTGCAGGAAGGGCGATTGGGCGGCTGGCCGGTTATCGATTCCGGCACGGTCCCGGCCGGCACCGTGATCGCCATGGATGCGGCGGACTTCGTTGCGGTGGGCGGCGATGCGCCACGCTTCGAAATCAGCGATCAGGCGACGCTGCACATGGAGGACACCACGCCGCTCGACATCGGCACACCGGGCTCGCCGGCCACGGTAGCGGCGCCGGTGAAATCGATGTGGCAGACGGACTCACTTGCTCTTCGACTGATCCTGCCGACCAACTGGACGATCCGCCGCGCGGGCGTTGTTGCGTGGGTGGCCGGCGTGACTTGGTGAGATTGTTTGACTTAGCTAATGGTGTAGAGTGCTCTTCGCTGTGTAGTTCAGTGGAGAGCACTCATGCCCAGAGGATCAAATGCACTTGTTATCAAGCGTGGCGACCGCTTTGGTCAATTGACGGTCATCCAGGAAGTGGAAAGGCGCGATGGTAGACGCGTGTTCAAACTGAAATGCGACTGTGGCCAGACAACAACTGTAGTTTTGTCATCGCTTAGACTCGCTCGTGGAGCTACTCAATCGTGTGGTTGTTTGGCGCGCGCCAATGCCGTGAAGCATGGATTGGCGCATTCGCCGACGATGCGTGTTTGGTGGGGGATGCATCAACGTTGCAATAATCCAAAAGCCGTATCCTATCCATTGTATGGCGCGCGCGGCATCAAGGTATGTAAGCGTTGGCACAAATTTGAAAATTTTGTTGCGGATTTAGGCGTGCGACCAAGTCTCGCTTATACGCTCAACCGCATAAACAATGATGGCAACTATGAACCAGGAAATGCTGTTTGGACTAACGATAAGCAAGAACAGGTTCGCAATCGTCGCAAAAAGAAGGGTGCGACTAGCCAGTTTTATGGTGTGAGTTGGCATAAGCATCGGAAGGCATGGCAATCGCGAGTTTCCATTAGTGCAACAGAGCGACGATCGTTGGGTTATTTCGATGACGAGGAAGAGGCGGCCCGCGCTTATGACGCGGCAGCTCGTGGGTTCAAAGGATTCCGCCTGAACTTTCCCCCGTAAACTGAAGGAGAAGCATCGTGACTGACACTGATCATCAAGCACAGGCGCAAGAACGAGCTCGCGCGACCGAAGCCCACACGGAATCTGTCAAAAAGCGCCTCGCCGACGAGCGGCAGGCGCGTGAAAGGGCGCACGCCGAACGCCGCGATGCGCTCGACAGTGGCAACGTAAAGCCAACACCTACTCAACTCGAGAATGATCTTGCGGCATCCGGCGTGCATGTGGTTGACAAGGAGCCGGACGGCTCGCCGCCCGATCCGGGTATCACGCAGGGGGTGCCGCTGGGCAGTACCGCCGGCCACACCACCACACGGCACATCGAGCCAGCCAAGCAACCGGCGAGCCGTAGCACCTATCCGACCCGCGCCACGACAGCGACGCCAGAAAAGCATGACTGAGACGGCTGTCGCCAAGCCGCGGATTCGCGTCAAGGCCAGGAGCGTTCCGACGCTCACCAAGGCCGAGGGCGAACCGCACGCCGGCCCATGGCTGCTGCCGGTCACCGGCGGCTGGCTTCCGGCCGACGTTGGCGACAGCTGGAACTGGTGGCAGAACGGCTACAACGTCCAGGGCACCTCGACGCAGTCCGCCATGGTCGAGGCCTGCGTCTCGGCCTATGCGCAGACCGTGGCGATGCTGCCCGGCGAGCACTGGCGACTCAACGACAAAGGCGGCCGCGAGCGCGTCAAGACTTCATCGCTCTCGCGGCTGCTACGCCATCCCAACGATTATCAGTCGATCAGCGACTTCATGCTGAATGCGACGCGCTCGCTCTACCTCGAAGGCAATGCCTATGCACTGGCGCTGCGTAACTCGCGGTTCGAGATCGACGAACTGCATCTCATGGACCCGATGCTGTCGTATCCGCGGCTCGGCAATAACGGTGAGATTTTCTATCAGTTGCACGGCAACCAGGTTGTCGAGAAGCGGTTCGGTCCCCAGGCATTGATCGTGCCGCAACGCGATGTGCTGCACATTCGCTTGCACACGGTGCGGCATCGCTACCCGTCGCCTTTGGTTGGCGAGAGTCCGATCATCGCGGCCTATAGCGACATCGGAGTCAACAGCGCGATCGCTCGCCAGCAGTTGCAGTATTATTTGAATGAGGCGCGACCATCGGCAGTGATCACGACTGACCTTGATCTGAAGAGAGATCAGCGGGATGAGCTGCGCGCCGAGTGGAACGAGCAATCCAAGAAGCTGCACCAAGGCGGGACGCCGATCCTCACTCATGGCCTGAAAGTGGCGCCATGGTCGGTGGGCAGCAAGGACGGCGCCACCGCCGACATGATGAAACTATCGAACGAGCACATCGCGCTCGCGTTTCGCATCCCGTTGCAAATCCTCGGCATCGGCGGCACCACTTACAGTTCGACCGAATTGCTGATGCAGAGTTGGATTTCGAGCGGGCTCGGGTTTGCGCTCAATCACATCGAGGAGGCGATCGGGTTGCTGT
>Ga0070711_100000080_pt1 | contig 53781 bp, 42 predicted proteins | sample LARL53metaG_FD_65452 | JGI IMG/M metagenome (GOLD analysis project Ga0070711, IMG submission 65452) | Corn, switchgrass and miscanthus rhizosphere microbial communities from Kellogg Biological Station, Michigan, USA - LAR L5-3 metaG | ecosystem: Host-associated > Plants > Roots > Rhizosphere ... | reverse complement strand
GTGAAGAAGACGATGGCCCCTCCGGTGACGATGCCGCCGAACCCCGAAGGTGCAAAGGGCTTCCAGTTGCTGGGATTCACCAGCGCGCCACCCACCACGAGGAATGTCAGAATGGCGCCGATTTTAATGGCCACCATGATGTTGTTGGCTTCAGCCGATTCGCGGATGCCGCGCACGAGCAGGACGGTCAGGATGAAGATGATAAGAAACGCAGGAATGTTGAAGTAAGCGCCTGTCCAGTGGCCTGACTCCCACACGGGCGTCGACCATCGATCGGGCAAGCGCAGGCCGAATGATTCCAGTTGCGCCTTCGTGTATGCGGCAAAGCCGATGGCCACGACCACATTGCTGACCACATATTCGAGGATTAAATCCCACCCGATGATCCACGCGAAGATTTCTCCGAGGGTCGCGTAGGAGTAGGTATACGCACTACCGGCAATGGGAATCATCGATGCTAGTTCGGCATAGCAAAGTCCCGCAAAGCTGCACGCCAAAGCCACCAGAAAAAACGAGATGGCGATGGACGGTCCAGCTGGCGGGCGCCCGTGCATCAGGATTTGCGAAGTGCTGCCTCCGCGCAGGAAATTAACGATGATGTCGAGAACCTGAGCGTGGAGGATTGACGGAGCCTTGAAGTATTCTCCCGCGGCCGCGGTGCCGGTCAGCACGAAGATGCCCGAGCCGATCACTGCGCCAATGCCCAGCGCGGTCAACGACCACGGGCCAAGCGTCTTCTGCAGACGCTGGCCGGGTGTTTCCGACTCGGAGATCAGCTTGTCAATGGACTTGCAGCAGAACAGTTGGTTGTCGGAAGTACGAATGACCTCAGCGGGTTCCGTGGGTGGTTGTGACAAGCGGTTGTGATCTCCTGGAGTCAGCTCTCAGTCATCAGCACTCGGCATTGAGCCAGCTGGCGTCCTCGCTACTACAAAAGGACGCCAGCGGCTAAGTGAGTGCTCCGTGCCGTCTTACCGCTTCGCCTGTCCGCGGGCCAGTTTCTTGACCTTCGGCTTTTTCGATCCGCGCGCGTAATCGCGGGGCTTAAGCGGTTTTTCCGCTTTGCGTTTCTTGCGGGCGGTGCGTTTGGCTTTCTTGCGATCTTCTTTGCTTAACTTCGTTGTGTTTGCCATGAATGCGTGTATTTGTCCTCTTCTTGTTACGTTTTGTGTTCTTCTCTGAGAGTTGCCGTTTCGGAGTTGCCATTCCTAGAACGGCGGGAATCGATCTCGCGATCCCCAACACTCAATATCATCACTCCAGAATACCTGCCCGTCTTCATTGGTCTGAATCACGCGGGCCCCTTGCGCCACGGTGAACTCAACGTAGGACCACGTCGGAGCTTTCGAATTCCGTGCTTTCATCTCATTCAAAACCAGCGTGTTCCAAGTCTTGCAATCGCGGGCGTTATGGGGATTCGGAGCTGTATTCGGATTTACTGCTTTCGCGGTGTAGTAGTTATGGATCTGAAGTCCCTCGGGCTCCAGGTTTCCATCAGAATTCATCACCTGCAATTCGATCACGAACATATACACGTCAATCGGCTTGTTGGTGCCAACTTCGGTATCGTGATGAAGTTCCAGAAGCATCGGCATGCCGTCGAGTATGGAGAAGTAGTCGTAGTTCGGCTGTTTTTGCGGCTCATTCGCTGACGCGGGATCGGTAAATTGTGCCGGACGCCGCTCATGGCGAATCTGTTTTTCCTGGGCCAACGCCGATGACGCCAGCAGGCCAATCAAAACCAACAGGGTTGCTCCCCTCATTTTTTCGCTGTCCTAAGAATGTAATTAACGAAGAGGCTGATCCTGGCGCGAGCTAGGCCCGTTCCAACTGGGCGTACTTCTCCACCAGTTTCTTTAATCCAAAGCGAGGAAATTGTACCGTAATCTTGGCTTCTTCGCCTTCTCCTTCACGCTGGTAGACCGTGCCCTCGCCATATTTTGGATGGCGAACTTTTTGACCGGGGCGGAATCCGCGCTTGCCGGTGGGTTCCTCCACCGGAGTTTTAGGCACAGTGAACTTCTTGCCGCGGCTGGCGAAAAACTCAGCGATATTCTCAATTGAATTGTAGGGACGGGCAGGAGCCGTGGGCTTTTGAGCGCGAGAGTTGGCCCGCGTATCACCCGAGTGCCAGGCCACACTCTGATCTTCGTCTTCGTAGGAATAGTGGGTGTCTTCACGATGGGACGCCGGGCTTTGCGCTGGCCGGCCGTAGGCGCCCGTTCCCACGCGTGCGGTGCTCGCGCGACGCGTTCCAAGCTCTTCCAGTAAAGGCGCCGGAACCTCTTCTAAAAAACGCGAAGGGACGCTGGCTTCGGGCAAATCCGTACCGTAGCGGCGACGGTAGACTGCGCGTGTCAGGATGAGCTGATCCATGGCACGAGTCATGCCTACGTAGCAGAGGCGCCGCTCTTCCTCGATGTCTTCCGGGACGAGCATAGTGCGGGAGTGCGGGAAAAGTCCTTCTTCAAGACCGCTGAGGAAGACCAAGGGAAATTCCAGGCCCTTGGCGGCGTGCAGGCTCATGAGCGTGATCTGGGCACGTTCGTCATAGTCGTCCGCGTCGGCGACTAGAGCGGCGTGATCAAGAAACTCATCGAGGGTTTCACCGCGGTCCCGTGAGTCCATAGAGGCATTCACGAGTTCGCGCAGGTTCTCGATGCGCGAGAAGGCTTCCGGCGTGTCTTCGTCTTCGAGCAGCTTGATGTAGCCCGTGCGGTCGATGAGGAATTTCAGGATATCCGCCGTGCTCACTGTGGGTGTTGGGAACGAGTCGGGGGCGGATCCAACTTGCGGCTCCGGTGGGCGAGATGACTGTTCTGCCTGCGGCTCCGCTGGCGGGACGCCAGCGCTACTGTCCGCATCCGCAGCGCCGAAATCGAACGAAAAGTTCTCGAACTCGGCGGGATCAAAGGCTGTAGCGTCTTCCGGCTGAGACTCGCTTCCTGATGCTGGATTGCTGTGAAGCTCTGAGTTGCCAACCGGAGAGCCGTTCGCAGGCTCCCGAGCGGCGTCTCCCTCCAGTTGTTCCACGAAGGTTCCCGCCAGCATGGCGCGGGCGTCTTCAATCAACTGCTGGAAGCTCTTCAGCGACGTCAGCGCCCGAGGAGGCAAGAGTTCGCGGCGGATCGCCTCGGTGATCGCTCCCCACAACGCAAGCCCGGTCTCGAGCGCAAGACGCTCCAGCGTGTCGATCGTGCCTTTGCCGATGCCACGTGTGGGAGTGTTGATCACACGCAGCAGAGAAATCGAGTCATCCGGATTATGGATGACTTTCAGATACGAGATCATGTCTTTGATCTCGGAGCGCTCGTAGAACGAGAATCCACCGACGACTTTGTACTTCAGGCCGTAACGGCGCATCGCCTCTTCAAACAGGCGCGACTGCGAATTGGTCCGGTAGAGCACGGCAGCGCGCGGAGTCTCTCCACGCTCGGTGGCTTCCCGCAAGTATTTTGCAACATGGTCGGCAGCAAATAGAGCCTCATTCTCGCCATCAGGTGCCTCGTAGTATCCGATCTTGGTGCCGCCCTGGCGCGAGGTCCAAAGGTTCTTGCCTTTGCGGCGCAGGTTGTTCGCGACCACGGCCGACGCCGCTTGCAGAATGTTCTGGGTCGAACGATAGTTTTGCTCGAGGCGAATAATCTTCGCTTCCGGGAAGTCTTGTTCGAACTCAAGGATGTTGCGGATGTCGGCCCCTCGCCAAGAGTAAATCGACTGGTCCTCGTCGCCGACGGCGCATACATTGTGGCGGTCTCCCGCGAGCATGCGCATGAGTTCGTATTGCGGACGGTTCGTGTCTTGATACTCGTCGATCAGCAGATATTGAAATCTCCGGTTGTAGTATTCGCGAACCTGCGGCGCAGCCTTGAGCAGGCGTACCGCATCGAGCAGAAGGTCGTCGAAGTCAAGCGCGTTTGCCTTCCGCAATTCTTTTTTGTATTCCTCGTATAAATGCGCAATGCGTTCCGTCTTGGGATCGGCCGATTGCAGGTACAGTTCCTGCGGATCAAGCATGTGGTTCTTCGCCCACGAGATGCGTCCCAGAACCGTGCGTGGCGTGAGTTGTTTGTCATCGAGGCCGAGCCGCTTCATCACTCCTTTGACAACCGACTGCTGGTCGCTCTCGTCGTAAATGACAAACTTCTTCGTATGACCGATCGGCGGCTGACCTGGGACGCTCGACGGGATTCGCATGGCTTCGATATCTCTCCGCAACATGCGCACGCAGAACGAGTGGAAGGTCGAAATGACCGGCTTGGCGATACTAAGTCCACCAACCAATTTTTCTACGCGCTCGCCCATCTCCGCCGCAGCCTTATTGGTAAAGGTCATCGCCAGGATCGACTCCGGCATTACGCCCTTGTGTTCAATCAGATAGGCGATCCGGAAGGTGATGACGCGCGTTTTGCCGCTTCCGGCGCCGGCAAGGATCAGCACCGGGCCTTCGGTAGTTTCGACGGCCTCGCGCTGCTGCGGGTTCAGTTGATCGAGAAAAGACAATGCGGAAGTGGCTCCAGGATCGATCTTTCAATTTTACAAGGGAACAGCGGCGGGCGGGATTGCGAGCTCGGATTTCGGAGGCCGAATGTCCAAAACGAAACAATCCTCTGTGTTCATGCGCCTGGCGATGCGAATTTTGCCCGCAAGACAAGCTGGACTTGTCGTTCTTTCCTCGGAATCGAGATGGGCGGCCCGTCCCCCAGCCAATCCCGCCCGTCCTGTGAGGGAGGAGCGTTTATGAACACGAAGACGTTCTTGGCTTTGGCGGTTGCTGTGATGGTGATCGGGTTGGTGGCCGTGAATCAGAGAGAGGCGCAAGCGGGAGAAGTGACCCCGCCGCTGGGTTACAAGGTACTGGAGCCCATCCAGCATGGAAATCTAACTGTGTTTCCGGTGGTCGCCGGGAAAAGTTATCCTACCGGCGAATTCATGACACTAGATGAAGGGTTGCGATCGGGAGACGTAGTCGTGACCGAGGCGGGCAATGTGCAGGGTTTGATTCGGAGGCACTCGACGCCCGCAGTTCGAAGTGATGGTGCGCAGGTGAACCGGCTGGTCCTGGTGAACAATTCCAAGAGACCGCTGCTGTTGCTGGCAGGTGAAATCGTCACCGGCGGCAAGCAGGATCGCGTGATTGGCAAAGATCGCATCGTTCCGGCTGAGAGCGATCCCGTCGACCTGAGTGTGTTCTGCGTCGAACCGGGGCGCTGGATTGCAGCCAGCGAGCATTTCGGCGCGTCAGAGGCGATGTACGGCTCTGCCGCAGGTGTCCGAACGCCGCAAGCACCGGCTCCCATGGCGATGATGGCGCAGCCTTCCGTACGCGCGAAAGCCATGGCTGACAAGAACCAGAACGAGGTTTGGGCGGAAGTGCGAAAGCAGCAGCAGGCGGTGAGTGTGGAAGTAGCCGCCGCGGCTCCCGCAGTCGCGAATGAAGTATCGCGCACCAGTTCGTACGCGCGGGTGATGGAAAACGAAGAGGTAAAGAAGCAGGTGGACTCGGTTGCCAAGCCGATCGAACAGAACTATCAGAGCCTGATTCGGCAGTTGCACGATCGCAACGCCGTCGGGGTGGTGGTAGCGGTGAATGGGCGCATCATCTGGGCCGATGTTTTTGCCAGCACAGACTTGCTGGAGAAATACTGGCCGAAACTGGTCCGCTCATATGCATCCGAAGCGGTGGTGACGCGTGCGAAGGAGGTGGAGGTTGGCATCGGCCAGGCGCAGTCGTTTCTCGGAAACATGGAAGGGCGCCGCGAGATGATCGAGAGCGAGCCCGGAATCTACCGTCACACCGAAGTCAGCGGCGACGGATTCAAGGCCTTTTCACTCACGTCTCTGCTGCCAAAGACTGGATTTGAAGTGCACATAGCAAAGATGGCCGAGTGAACCGCAGAGAGCTTAGAGACGCGCTGCCGAGATCGTAGAGGCTTTGGGTGAAGAAATTCAGTTGCCTCTGGACGATTCGTACCAGCTTCGCCATGCACTGGACTCGTTTGGCAGCCGCTGGTGTGTGATGTCGCCGAGAGCCTGAAAGGCCCAGGCATGCGTCTGCGCATCGAGCGACGGATCGTCTGAGTAGGCGAGTAACCGCGGCACGGCAGACATCCGCTGCTCGGGTGTGAACATGCCGGATTCCGCAAGACTGCATGCGGCTCTTTCACGCACGCTGGCCGAGGGATCATCGTGCATTGTCTTCAACAACGGATCAATCGTCTGCGTGGAACCGGCGAGCGCAAGTCCCTCAACGGCCCAGCGGCGCGAATCCTCATCCGCATCTTTCAAATGGCTCGTCAAGACTTGGACCACGCGGTCATTCTGGACGCCTCGATTTCCTATCAGGCCAAGCGCCCACAGCGCCCAGATCTTTCGCGCATGGTCAGGAGAGTTAGCGGCCGTCATTAGAGACTCGAGGCTGGCGGAATTCTTCGCGAGTCCATAGGCCGCAAGTTCGACCTCGATGCCCGACTCACGCACACGCATATCGCTCGAGTTCAGGGCGGCGGTCGTGAGGGTTGCGATCTGCGAATTCCATTTCACTTTTCCCTGCCAGCGGTCCACCCGCGATGAAATTTGATCGACCGCACCATCTCCGTGTCCGACCGCGAGCTCCAGCAAGGCTTCAGCCTGTGTCTGCGGTTTCATGCGATCCAACTGTCGCAGGTCTTTGGCAGAAGCAGGTGCTTCCTGGCGGATCGAAAAGAGATTCGTGAAGTTCGACCAGGCTGCTTGGGCGCGTCCAATGTTTCCCGCGAAGATCGCAAACAGCACTCCGATGCTTGCAGCAAAAACCGGGCCGAACCTTCTTGAATTCAAGCGCTGTGTGCCGTTGCCGGATTTCGCCGCCGGTCCGTCCGACGCAATATCCGAGCCCGGTCCGAGCGTTCCGTAATCCGGCGTAGGCTGCAATCTCGGATCCGCGATTGGCGCGGTCTTCGCCTTCGAGTTGTCTCCCGAGAAAGGTGGCCGAAATACATCCATATAAAGAAGAGTCTAGGATCCCGGTCGAAGTGCGGTAAAGTTACTTCAGTTCGAATCCCAATAGATTCGATGCACAAAAGCGGCTTCGCGAATCGGGACGGGGCCCCGAAACGCCGGGTCCGTGATTCCATACGGTTACGAGGAGGAAACAATGCGAACGAGAGCAAGGTGGGTGGTTTCCATCATCAGTTTGTCCCTGGCGGCAGTGGCATTGGCCGCAACTGGTCCAGGCTACCACGTTATAACAACTTATAAATTGGGCGGCGAGGGAGGCTGGGATTACTTGATCACCGACGCCGACGCCCGCCGCACTTACATTTCGCGCGGCACTCACGTCGTGGTAATCGACGCGGATACCGGCAAGAGTGTCGGAGATATCGCCGATACCCCGGGCGTTCACGGCATCGCACTCGCTCCGGAGCTAGGACGCGGTTTTACCAGCAACGGCCGCGAAGGAACCGTTAGCATCTTCGACATCAAGACGCTGGCAACGAATAGCAAAGTCAAAGTTGGCGAAAATCCCGACGCCATTCTCTACGATCCGGCGAGCAAGCGGGTCTTCACGTTCAACGGACGCAGCCAGGATTCCACCGCCATTGACGCCGCAACCGGAAAAGTGGTGGGCACAATCAAACTTGACGGCAAGCCCGAGTTCGCGGCCACCGACGCCAAGGGCGGCATTTGGGTGAACATCGAAGACAAGAGTGAACTGGTGGCGATCGATCCGAACAAGCTCGAAGTGAAAGCGAAGTGGCCGCTGGCTCCGTGTACCGAACCGAGCGGACTTGCTATCGACCGCAAGAACCGCCGCCTCTTCGCGGGCTGCGACAATAAGATGATGGCGGTCGTCGACGCCGACAGCGGGAAAGTGCTGGCCACGCCGCCGATCGGGGATGGCGTAGATGCAACCGCCTTCGACCCCGAAACCGGACTCGCCTTCGCCTCTTGCGGAGGCGATGGGGTCCTTACCGTAGTGAGAGAGGATTCACCGGACAAGTTCAGCGTGGCCGAAAATGTCCCGACTCAAAAGGGAGCGCGCACTATGGCACTCGATACGAAGACGCATAAGGTTTTCGTCGTCACTGCGCAGTTCGGCCCCCGGCCCGCACCGACGGCTGACAATCCGCATCCGCGGCCTGCGATTCTTCCGGACAGCTTCGTTGTTCTAGTAGTTGGCAAATAGATCTTTCGAACTGGACAAACCCCACTCTGGGCTGGAGCGATGAATGACTATTCCAGATAGAGTGGGGTTCGTTCCGCGAACTGTTCAGAAGATATATCGATTCGAGTTTGCCAAAGTTTGGGCCACGATAAGTCTTCACAAAACCCTCCGTTCCGGCTAGGATATCGCCACTCAAATTGACCGTACGACCGTTCTGTTGGAATCTTGCGTGCAGCCCGGAGGATACGGCGTACGATTTCTTTAAGTATCCAACAGGCTTCACGTCAGAGATGTTCAGTTGTTTGGACACTTCAGATTCTTGAACACGAAGTTTTGAGCAATTGAGGACCAGCGAAATGACCAGTCCCGACGACAAGTTCTACCATGCGGAAATTACCAAGCGTGCCGATTTCGCGCCTGACTTGTGGATGTTTCGCATCCGTAGCGGAGGGGAATTCAATTTTGTTCCGGGCCAATATGCGACGCTCGGAGTCGAGACCGGCGGCAAGCGTGTTGAGCGGCCGTATTCGATCGCGTCCGCTCCTTCTGAGAATGAAGTGGAGTTCTTTTTTGAACTGGTTCCTGAAGGTGCGCTTACGCCCCTGCTGCACAAACTGCAGCCCGGCGATCAGTTACTCATGCGCAAAGTTCCAAAGGGACGGTTTTCACTGGACACACAAAATGGCAAGACGAATCATCTGCTGATCTCGACCGTGACGGGAGTAGCACCCTTCGTCAGTTTCGTGCGCACGTTCGCGAAAGAATGGAAGGAAGGACGATTCGACGGCACTCACAAACTGTTCCTGCTCAATGGCGCCAGCCGTCCGTGGGAGTTTGGCTACCTTAACGAACTGAACGAGTTTGATAAGGAGCTGCCGTGGTTTAAGTACGTGCCGACAGTGAGCCGTCCGTGGGACCACGAAGACTGGCCGGGAGAAATCGGACGCGCCGATGACATCCTGCGAAAGTATGCAGATCACTGGGAACTCGACGCGAGCAATACTGTCGCCTACCTCTGCGGCCATCCCGAGATGATCTAGCACAGCAAGGCAATCTTGAAACGGCGCGGTTTCACCGACAAAGGTGCAGTCAAAGAGGAGGTTTACTGGGTACCGTCGAAGTAAGCGTGCGCCAGCCAATGTTCTGCACAACGGTCAGATTTTCTAAAACATTTCAGGAATATCTTGTTATCGCACTCCGGCGCTCCAGCAACATTACATCTCTCCAGGTGTCGCCGAGTTTGCCGATGCGGTGCCGGATGCCGACTTCGCGAAAATCGCATGACTTATGCAGGGCGATACTGGTGGCATTTTCAGGGAAGATTCCCGCCTGAAGAGTCCAGATCCCGTTCTTCTCCGATTCCTGCACCAGCGCCGGCAATAGTGCTCTTCCCACTCCCCGGCCGCGCGCAGCACTGGCCACGTACACGGATACCTCCGCCACACCCGCATACACGCGGCGGTTTGAGACCGGACTGAGCGCGGCCCACCCCAGGACGCGAGTTGCACTTAGAGGAATCGGAATTCTCTCAACAGCTTCTTCTCTGGGTTCCAGAGCAATCAGTCGGCAATGACTGTGATGGCTGGCGTCCCACTTCTCCCACTCTGGAAGCTCCGTCTCGAACGTGGCATTTCCGGTTGCGATGCCTTCGCCGTAGATTTCGCGAACCGCCGGCCACAGGTCCGCGGCCATAGACTGGATCGGGTAACGCATAAACTAAACGCGACTAGCTCTCCGCAGGCGCGAAGAACACGAGTACCGCTAGTTCTTCCGAGATGTCGTAGAAGCGGTGCTCCACTTCAGCGGCCACGAAGAGCACGCTGCCAGGGGAAACTTCCTGGTTGTTTTCTCCCGCTCTGAAACGTGCTTTCCCACGAACGACGTAGTACATCTCGTCTTCATGATGCGGTTGCTGCGGGTCGATCGCTCCGGCGGGCAACACATAAAGGCCTGCGCTCATGGCCGGCACCCGCAGAAATTCGCGGTAAAGCTTGCCGCTCTTGGCGCGTTGCGCGTCAATCTCACCTATTGCGAAGTATTCGGATTGGACCGGAGTCACGATTTGATCCCTGAACAGGCTGTTATGAGCCGGCTTCTCAACTCAACTCCACGAGTCTTCCGATTCCGTGTCGTCGCCCTGATCACTGGTCGCGATCACCTGGACGGTATTGTCGCCAGGGTATTCACCCTTCTGCACCAATTGCTCCTGCCAATTGCTGAGCGCGGGAACGAAACTCTTGTCGTATGCGCTGAAGCCGTTGAGGATGATCTGGACCCGGGCAATCTTCTCGCCGGAATCGGCCTTCGCGGACGCGGAGATATCCCAACCTTCCGCAGGATTCTTCGAATGCGTGCTGGTCACAGTCATCGCTTCACTCTGAGTCTGGCTATGCCAGGATCCCTCCAAAAAGAAGTTCGGTGAATTGTGGAATCAGATTGTTTGCTTGCAACTCGCCCTCCGGTTTATACCACTGGTAAATCCAGTTGATCATGCCCAGCAGGGCGAAGGCGGCGGCACGCGGGCCCACCGCACCTTTCACTCCGCGGCTGCGTTGCACGTCGGCGATCAAGCTCTCCACGAAGTGAACATATTCTTTCTTCCGGTGGTTGATGCGCTTGCGGAGTGTGGGCGGCAGGGGATGATTCTCGTGCAGCATGACCGTGATTTCACGGTCTCGCGGACTCAGCACGACCTCGATATGCAGCCGGATTAGGGCTCGCAGCCGTTCCACTGGGTCGGCAATGTTACGCACCGGGGTGATGACCCGCTCCTGCGTCATCTCCATGGCGTGGTTCATGATCTCGAACAGAATTTCGTCTTTGCTCTGAAAGTGGTGATACAAGCCGCCCTTGCTCAGTTTGAGGGCAGCGGCGACGTCGTTCATCGAGGTCGCGTCGTATCCGCGCTGCTGGAACAGGCGGGCAGCGGTGCGCAGAATCTCCTGACGAGAATCGAGCAAAGTCTCGCGAGCCATCGCGTGACATGGTAAATAGTTGCGGGCTGGAATGCCAATGCTCGGTCGAGTTTACTCTGTCGTTTCGAGGTCGGAAGTCGAGCTCAAACACAGATTTACGAAACAAAGGCCGCGAATCATGCCGCTGTATTCGGGAACCAGAGTTCCCTCTTGACACCCAGCGGCCGGGACAGGTAGCATTTCTAGATACCGACCGACCGGTCGGTATTGCAGTATGCGGATAGACTTTCCCCAACAAGCAAGGGCTCTTTCCTCCCCTTGTGATCGAGAGGAGTACGCTGGTGGTCACCATTTTCTACGAACGCGACGCGAAGCCCGAGGCATTAAAGGGCAAGACGATCGCAATTATCGGTTACGGCAGCCAGGGACACGCCCAGGCGCAGAATCTCCGCGACAGCGGATTCAAAGTCATCGTTGGGCTCGACCCGGCTCGCAAGAGCGCCCAGCAGGCGCGCGCCGATGGCATGGTCGTGGTCGCTCCGGACGAGGCCGCTAAGCGCGCGGACTGGATCCAGATCCTAACTCCCGATGAAACCCAGGCGGAAACCTACGAGCAGTTCATTAAGCCCTATCTGCATCCCGGAAAAGTTTTGGGCGTCTCCCACGGGTTCAGCATTCATTTCAAGACGATCGTTCCGCCCACCGACGTGGACGTGGTGATGATCGCCCCCAAGAGCCCCGGACACTTGGTGCGTCGCGTGTACACCGAAGGCCGCGGCGTGCCGTCCCTCATCGCGATTCAGCAGGACGCGAGCGGCCACGCGCACGAACTCGCGCTGGCTTATGCGCATGGCATCGGCTCAACTCGCGCCGGCGTTCTGCAGACGAGCTTTAAGGAAGAGACGGAAAGTGATCTTTTCGGCGAGCAGGCGGTACTCTGCGGCGGGCTGACTTCGCTGATCAAGAAGGGCTTCGAAACCCTGGTTGAGGCCGGCTACGCGCCAGAAATCGCCTATTTCGAGTGCCTGCATGAAGTGAAGCTGATCGTCGATCTGATCTACGAAGGCGGACTCAGCCGCATGCGATATTCGATTTCCAACACGGCCGAGTATGGCGATCTGACACGCGGAGAGCAGGTTGTAGGCGACGCAACGCGGGCCGCGATGAACAGGACGCTGGCCGACATTCAGTCCGGCAAATTCGCGCAAGAGTGGATCGCCGAGAACAAAAGCGGCTGCCCCAATTTCAACGCCCTGCGAGAGAAAGAGAAGCAGCATCCCATCGAGATCGTGGGCGCACAACTGCGCGGCATGATGAGCTGGCTGCCGAAAGAAGGCAAGAAGCCGGCAGAAGCTCCCGATCCCACAAAACAGGTGGTGAATGCCTAAGGGCGCCGACATCGTTCTGCAGTGCCTGCGCGCCGAAGGGGTCGAGCTGGTGTTTGGCTATCCCGGCGGCGCGATCATGCCGCTTTATGACGCGCTTGAGGGTAGCGGCGTGCGCCACATCCTCACGCGGCACGAGCAGGGCGCGGTGTTCGCGGCGGAAGGCTACGCGCGGGTTACGGGAGAAGTCGGCGTCGCCATGGCGACCAGCGGCCCCGGCGCAACGAACTTGGTCACGGGCATCGCCGACGCGAAGATGGATTCTGTTCCCCTGGTTTGCATCACCGGCCAAGTGCGAAGTGCGCTGATCGGCACAGATGCATTTCAGGAAACCGACGTTTTTGGCGTGACTCTTTCCCTTACCAAGTGGAGCCGGCTGGTCCGCACCATCGATGAGATTCCTGAAGCGATCGCAGAGGGATTCTATTGGGCGCGCAGCGGGCGCCCGGGGCCTGTCGTGATCGACATCCCTACCGACATGCTGAAGGCCAAGAAGGAGTTCTCCGGCCCGGTGAAGTTCACGCCACATGCTCGGCCTGCCGATGCGAAAGCCGATGGCGGATTCACAGATACGATCGTCGCTCTATTGCGACAGTCTTCGAAGCCTGTTGCACTGGTCGGGGCGGGAGCGAAGTTATCAGGGGCGATTCCGGAGTTGCGCCGCCTTCTCGACACTCTGAAGGTTCCGACGTTTGCCACTGTTCACGGACTGGGCGCTGTTCCGCCGGACGCGCCGTATTACCTAGGCATGGTCGGGATGCACGGAACGCGTGCCGCGAATACAGCGCTCAATGAAACCGATCTACTGATGGTATTTGGTGCGCGGTTGGATGATCGCGTCACCGGAGAACCCACGCGGTTTGCGCCTCATGCCAAGATCGTTCACTTCGAAATTGACCCGGCACAGCTGGATCGCGTGCGTCCGTGCGATCTTTCCGTGATTGGAAATCTGGCGGACACGATTCCGGCATTTCAGGCGGAGTTGCAGCGGCATTCACTTCCAGACTTCAGTCAGTGGCGCTCGGTCGCTTGCGGAGCGGAACGGGCAGAACTTGACCCGCGGGGTCTGGCCCAGCCGACCATCCGCTTTCTCGACGAACTTTTCAGCCGATTACCAGAAAATAACGTGGTTCTAACTGACGTAGGTCAGCACCAGATGTGGGCGGCACAGCGCTATCGCTCGTCCTCACCGCGCGGATTCATTACCTCGGGTGGACTCGGCGCGATGGGCTTCGCGCTTCCCGCAGCAGTTGGTGTGCAGCTCGCGAAGCCTGATGCCTGTGTGCTCTGCGTCTCAGGCGACGGCGGATTTCAGATGAACATCCAGGAGTTGGCCACGGTTCATCGTCTCGGCCTGCCCGTGAAGATGGTCATCATCGACAACAAGTATCTCGGGATGGTGCGGCAGTGGCAGCAACTTTTCTATCAGCGCAACTACGCCGAGACCGATCTGAGCGACAACCCCGATTTCGTGGAGATCGCCAAGGCATACAAGATTCACAGCTTTCGTCTGAATGAAGATGCGATGCGCGAATTCCCGGTATCTCAAGAAACGGGCGACGCCATTGACCGATTTCTGCGATCGCCAGAACCTGAGTTGTTGGTATTCGATTGCGCGCCGGAGGCCAACGTTTTCCCGATGGTACCGGCGGGAGCCGCGCTTTCGGAGATGTTGCTGGAAGAAGAACCGACACAGTAATACGAGCGATGGCGGGCAAGTTTTACGCCGGACAGCCGGCGAGACGCCGGCGCTACAGGGAGCACATATATGCAGACCTTTCACATTCGCTATCGCAATACGCAGGGAACCTTGATGCGCATTCTGAACGCGGCGTCGCGCCGGGCCCTCGATCTTCCTGCAGTACACGCCGAGGCGGCCGAGAATGATCATCAGGTCATAGTCTCGCTCGACGTGAATCAGAAGCAGGTCGGCCAGCTCTATCGGGAGTGGTACAGCATTGCCGATGTCGTGAAGGTCAGTTCTGGCGCGGCGCACACGGCTGCGTGGGCGCCGCATCCTCCGGCGGGAGTTTCGATCGAAGAGTCGCGCGCAGCGGCGCGGGCATGAGTTTAAATTTGTAGCTGGGCAAGCATGACGGCTCCTGGGCAGCGTCATGCAACTGGGGAGCCTGTTGCTAAGCAGGTTCCCCGTTTTTGTCCCGCGATAAAAGCTTGACCGCGAGGACACGAAGGTGCACCAAGGAAAACCGAGAAACGAACCTACCTTCGTGTAACTTCGTGTTCTTAGTGGTTGATCGCTCTTGCGGTTTTCCATCCGAAGCCTGAGTTGTGTAAGCTTTCACCATGGATCTCAAGCACATCAGTCGTGGAATCACCGAAGGGCGCGATCGCGCCGGCGCGCGCGCGATGTTCAAGGCCATTGGATTTACCGATGCCGACCTCAGCCGACCTCTGATCGGCGTGGCGAACACGTGGATTGAAACCATGCCCTGCAACTTTCATTTGCGTCGTTTATCGGCCAAGGTGAAGGAAGGCATTCGCGAAGCCGGCGGAACGCCGATGGAGTTCAACACGATCGCGATCTCTGACGGCGAGACCATGGGCACCGAAGGAATGCGCGCCTCGCTCGTCAGTCGCGAGTTGATTGCCGATTCGATCGAACTGGTTTGTCGCGGTCAGATGTTCGACGCAGTCGTCTGCGTGGTGGGCTGCGATAAGACAATTCCGGCTGCTGCCATGGCGTTGGCCCGCATGAATCTTCCCGGTATGGTGCTTTATGGCGGAACCATTGCTCCCGGCAACTTCCGCGGGAAAGACGTGACCATTCAGGATGTCTATGAAGCGGTCGGCGCGAACGTAGCCGGAAAAATGAGTGACGCAGACCTTCGTGGTCTGGAAGATGTGGCGTGTCCCGGTGCGGGTGCATGCGGCGGGCAATACACCGCGAACACCATGTCGACCGTGATGGAGATAATCGGCCTTTCGCCAATGGGTTTCAACAGCGTCCCGGCGATGGATCCTATGAAGGACGAAGTTTCCTTCGCGTGCGGCAAGGTTGTGATGAACGTGCTGCAGAATGGAATCAAGCCGCGCGACATTCTGACACGAGATGCCTTCGAGAACGCAATTGCCTCCGTTGCGGCCACTGGCGGATCGACCAACGCAGTTCTGCACTTGTTGGCGATTGCTCGTGAAGCGGGCGTCGAACTGGAGATTGATGACTTCCAAACCGTCAGCGCACGCACTCCGTTGCTGGCCGACTTGAAACCTTCCGGACGTTTTGTCGCTTCCGACATGCACCGCGCGGGCGGGATCCGGCTACTGGCGCGGCGACTGGTCCACGGCAAGTATCTGCATGAGTTGGCGGAAACCGTGACCGGCAAAACGATCGGGGCCGAGAGTGAGAGCGCCGTTGAAACTCCGGGCCAGGAAGTAATTGTTCCCCTGGATCGCCCGCTAAAGGGTACCGGCGGCCTCGTCATTCTTAAGGGAAATCTTGCGCCCGAAGGTTGCGTCGCAAAAATCAGCGGACACGAGCGCCTGGAGCATCGTGGACCGGCGCGCGTGTTCGAGTCTGAAGAAGACGCGATGGCTGCCGTCACCGCGAAGAAGATTCACGCTGGGGACGTCGTCGTTATTCGCTATGAAGGGCCCAAGGGCGGTCCGGGAATGCGCGAGATGCTCGGGGTCACCGCCGCAATCGTGGGCGAAGGACTCGGCAGTTCCGTCGCGCTGCTCACCGATGGACGCTTCAGCGGCGCGACCCGCGGGTTGATGGCAGGGCACGTGTCTCCCGAGGCAGCCTTGGGAGGCCCAATTGCCGGCGTGCGCGACGGAGACATAATTCGCTTCGACATTAACCAGCGCATTTTGCAAGTTGAAGTCAGCGACGATGTGCTTCGCCAGCGCATGGCGCAGTGGAAGTCTCCGCAACCGCGCTATCCAAAGGGCGTGTTCGCGAAGTATGCCGCGCTAGTCTCGTCGGCGTCACAGGGAGCAATCACCGCACCGCGCTAGAAAAAGTGAACAGAGTCGTATGTCACAGAAGAAAACACTATTCGAGAAGATCTGGAACGCACACATGGTGGCCCACCCCGCGGGGCGGTCGCCCATCCTGTATATCGACCTTCATCTTGTGCACGAGGTGACTTCGCCCCAAGCCTTCGACGGGCTTCGAGCAGCAGGTCGCAAAGTGCGGCAACCGTTGCGCACGGTCGCTACCGTTGATCACAACATTCCCACCGAGCCGCGTGGAACTCCGATCACCGATCTGATCGCGGCCAAGCAGATTTCAGCCTTGCAGCAAAACTGCAAAGACTTTGGCATCCGGCTGTTCGACATGGATTCGCCAGAGCAGGGAATTGTGCACGTCATTGGCCCCGAGCTTGGGCTCACGCAACCAGGCATGACGATTGTGTGCGGCGACAGTCATACGAGCACGCACGGAGCGTTTGGAGCGCTGGCATTTGGCATTGGGACCTCGGAGGTAGAGCACGTGTTGGCGACCCAGTGCCTCGCGCAACAGACTCCGAAGACCATGAAGATCGATGTGCGCGGGCGGCTCGCGGATGGCGTGACCGCCAAGGATCTTGCGTTGGGAATCATCGGCCAGATTGGCACCGACGGCGCGACCGGACACGTGATCGAATATGCTGGCCCCGCCGTGCGTGCGCTTTCGATGGAAGGCCGCATGACCCTCTGCAATATGAGCATCGAGGCTGGAGCGCGCGCTGGCATGGTCGCGCCCGATGAGACGACTGTCGCGTATGTGAAAGGGAAGAAATTTGCTCCGCGGGATGCGGATTGGGAAAAAGCCGTTGCTCACTGGCATAACCTGCCGACGGATGAGGGCGCGGCATTCGACAAAGTCGTTGAGATTGACGCGGCGCAACTCTGTCCGTTCGTCACGTGGGGAACGAATCCAGGAATGGTCGCTCCTGTGACTGGTCGCGTCCCGGAAGTAAAAGGCTTGCAAGAAGTGGACCGGCGTGCCACGGAACTCGCTCTGCAGTACATGGGACTCGAACCCGGCAAGAGAATTGAAGACATAGGGATTGATCGCGTGTTCATTGGATCGTGCACAAATTCGCGGATTGAAGATCTGCGGGCCGCAGCGCGAGTGGCCAAAGGTCATCACGTCAGCTCAAAGGTGAGGGCTATGGTCGTTCCCGGATCGCAGACGGTAAAGCGTGCAGCAGAACATGAAGGCTTGCACAGAATTTTCCAGGATGCCGGCTTCGAGTGGCGTGAGTCGGGGTGTTCCATGTGCCTGGGCATGAATCCGGATATTTTGCAGCCGGGTGAGCGGTGCGCTTCCACCAGCAACCGCAATTTTGAAGGGCGTCAGGGCCGTGGAGGCCGGACGCACCTGGTGAGCCCGATGATGGCGGCCGCTGCGGCGATTGCCGGACACTTCACCGACATTCGGAACTGGAAATTTCAGTAACCTCGACCTGATTCCGCCAATTTTAGATAAGGAACGCAGAAATGATTCCCTTCACAGTACATCGCGGGCGCGTAGCGCCATTGGATCGAGTCAATGTCGACACCGACCAAATCATCCCTAAGCAATTTCTGAAGAGGATTGAGCGAACCGGCTTTGGCCAGTTTGTGTTTTACGACTGGCGATTCGCGGCTGATGGAACGAAGAACCCTGACTTTGTGCTGCACGAGCCACGCTACGAGGGTGCCAGCATCCTGGTGGCAGGAAAGAATTTCGGTTGCGGATCCTCTCGCGAGCATGCGGTCTGGGCCTTGGCCGACTTCGGCTTCCGCGCAGTGATCTCATCGTCCTTTGCCGACATCTTCGCCAACAACAGCACAAAGAACGGTTTCCTCACCGTGCGACTCCGCGAAGATGAGGTTGCCCAACTCCTGCAGCGTGCCCAGGACATCGACGACTATCACCTCACGATTGACCTGGAGAAGCGTGAAGTGCGCGACGAGCAAGGTTTCCGCGCGACCTTTTCGATCGATGAATTCATCCGCCAGTGCCTGTTGAACGGTCTCGACGACATTGGTCTCACTCTTCAGCATGAACCGGAGATCGTGGAGTACGAAACGCTGCACCCTGTTCCCACTGGGCTAAAAGCTTCTTGACCGTAAAAGGAAGGTCAACGGGAGTAAAGATTTGTAAAACCTTCGCCCCGCCCTTGACCCGCCGCCGGGCCGCCGTGGATGCTAGATAGGGCGCGCTTCTGCCATCGTGACTGCAGTTTGGTTCCTGCCTGAGCCACTCTCTGGGAAGCTTCCTTGGCGTAGAGATTTCCTGCTTCCTGGGCGGATTGTCGCAACCGAGCCTAGAATGCTTACGTCTAATACTTGCACCTCATTCCGAGCCGGTGTCGGACAGAATGGCGGCGGACTCATTCGTGAAAATATGACTGACTTTCTTGAAAGAAAACCCTGTAAGGCGACAGGTCGAGTTTTCCCGATCATCGCCATCCTGTCATTGGCAGTTTGCACGGTTCTCATCGGCTGCAGCAGTAGTGCTGATTCCAAACAACAGAGAGCGCAGGCTGCCGGACCGCGCTCGATTTCAGTGGCCACGGCCCCCGTGCAGCGCCAGGACGTGCCGGTCTACTTGTCCGGCCTGGGAGCTGTGACCGCGTTCAATACGGCCAACATCAAAAGCCGGGTTGACGGGCAGATCATGAAGGTCAACGCCAGGGAAGGCGAGAATGTGAAGCAGGGACAGCTGCTCATTGAAATCGACTCGCGTCCCTTTCAGGTTCAGCTCGACCAGATGCAGGCGCAGCTGTCCCGGGACCAGGCACAACTGCACGATGCTCAGCTCAATCTGGAACGGTACACGGCATTGATCCCATCAGGCAGCATCGCGCAACAGCAGGTCGACACCCAGAAGGCGTTGGTCGACCAACTGCAAGGCACCGTGCGCACTGACCAGGCGCAGATCGACAACGCGAAGCTGCAAATCGTCTACTGCCACATCACTGCTCCATTTGACGGACGCGTCGGACTCAGACAAGTGGATCCGGGCAACATTATTCATGCTTCCGATACAAATCCGATGCTGGTCTTAACCCAGTTGCAACCGATCGCCGTGATTTTCACCTTGCCGGAAGACGTTTTGCCGACCGTCTCGAAGCGCATGAAGCTGGGTACCCTCGAGGTGGATGCTTTCAGTCGTGACGATCAGACCAAGCTGGCGACCGGCAAGTTGTTGACAATCGACAATCAGATTGATCCGACGACCGGCACCGCCAAGCTCAAGGCGGTTTTCAGTAACACCGACAACCAGCTTTGGCCGAACCAGTTCGTAAATGCTGACTTGCTGCTGGAGACGCGCAAGAACAGCACGGTTGTGCCCACCGCTGCCATCCTGCGGGGTCCTCAGGGCACGTTCGTGTACTCGGTGAATCCAGATAAAACCGTGCAAGATCGTACGGTCACAATCGCGCTTACGCAGGGCGATACCACGGTGATCACCAGCGGGCTCAATCCCGGCGAGATCGTCGTCACCGACGGTCAGGACAAGTTACAACGAGGAAGCCGGATTGAGCCTCGCAATGCGGTTCCGCCCGCCGGCGCCAATGGCGCCCGCAGTGTAGCGCCATTGACTAATGGCGTACATCGGCCAGCTCAAAGTAGCTCAGGTTCAATCCCAGGTAACCCAGGTTCATGAGTCCGTCACGCATATTTATTCTTCGGCCGGTTGCGACCACGCTGCTCATGGTTGGCGTGCTTCTGGTCGGCTGGGTTGCGTTTATGCAATTGCCTGTCTCGGCCTTGCCCGAGGTGGACTACCCGACCATTCAAGTAGTCACGTTCTACCCTGGCGCCGACCCAGACGTGATGGCTTCTTCCGTCACCTCCCCGCTGGAGCGACAGTTCGGTCAGGTTCCAGGGCTGAGCCAGATGACCTCCACCAGTTCGTTTGGCAGTTCGGTCATCACCCTCCAATTCGGGCTTGATCAGAACATCGACGTCGAAGAGCAGCAGGTGCAGGCCGCGATCAATTCCGGCTCAACCTACCTGCCGACGGACCTGCCCAATCCTCCGATCTACAACAAGGTCAATCCCGCCGACGCGCCGATTCTCACGTTGGCTCTGACTTCCGATTCGTTGCCTCTATCGAAGGTCGAAGATCTCGCGGATACTTCGCTGGCGCAAAAAATTTCGCAATTGCCTGGCGTTGGACTGGTGTCGATCAGCGGCGGTCAGAAGCCGGCCGTGCGCATTCAAGCCAACCCGACTGCCCTGGCTTCGTATGGACTGAGCCTTGAGGACCTTCGTGCTTCGTTGGCTCAAGCCAATGTGGATCAAGCCAAGGGTGTGATCGATGGCTCGCGGCAGTCCTACACGATTGGGGCGAACGACCAGCTTTTTTCCAGCGAGCAATATAAGCCGATCATCATCGCGTATCGCAACAACTCGCCGGTGCGGTTAAGCGATGTCGCCAACGTCATTGACGGAACGGAAAATAATCGGCTCGCAGCATGGATGAACCTGACGCCGGCGGTGATCGTCAACATCCAGCGCCAGCCCGGCGCGAACATCATCAGCGTCGTCGACCGCATCAAGAAGCTACTGCCGCAGTTGCAGGCTTCCCTGCCGATGGCAGTCAAGGTGCAGATTCTCACCGACCGAACGACGACCATTCGAGCATCCGTCAAGGACGTTGAATTTGAATTGATGTTGGCGATCGCCTTAGTGGTTTTGGTCGTATTTCTGTTTCTGCGGAATCTAGCCGCGACCGTAATTCCCAGCGTTGCCGTGCCGCTCTCGTTGATCGGAACCTTTGGCGTGATGTACCTGCTCGGCTACAGCTTGAACAATCTGACTCTCATGGCGCTGACCATCTCCACCGGCTTCGTGGTGGATGACGCCATCGTCATGATCGAGAACATCGATCGCTACCTGGAAGCTGGAGATTCGCCGCTCGACGCTGCCCTGAAAGGTGCGGGGCAAATCGGGTTCACGATTGTTTCGCTAACCGTTTCCTTAATTGCGGTGCTCATCCCGCTGCTCTTCATGGGCGACATCGTGGGAAGACTGTTCCGCGAGTTTGCAGTCACCCTGGCGGTAACGATTCTGGTTTCGGCAGGTGTCTCCCTGACCCTGACGCCCATGATGTGCGCCAAGCTTCTCAAGCATCGCAAAGAAGGCGAGAAGGGCCGCTTTTACGAGGTCACGGAGAACTATTACAACCGCATCATTGCCTTCTACGGCCGCACCGTGAAATGGGTCCTGCAGCATCAGACCGCGACGCTGCTGGTGACCTTCGGAACGCTGGTGCTCACCCTGTTCTTGTACGTGATCGTGCCCAAAGGCTTCTTCCCCGTGCAAGATACGGGAGTGATTCTGGGCGTGTCCGAGGCTCCCGATTTCATTTCCTTCGATGCCCTAGCTCTGCGGCAGCAGGAACTCGCGAAAGTCATTCTGCAAGACAAGGCGGTTGAAAGCCTTTCATCGTTTATCGGTGTGGACGGTACCAACACCACGCCGAACCAGGGTCGCATCCAGATCAATCTGAAACCGCGTGACGATCGCGCCGACGACGCTTCCGCCATCATCCGCCGTCTGCAGCCCGAGCTGGCGAAGATCGACGGTATCACGCTTTACATGCAGCCGGTCCAGGACCTCACGGTGGAAGATCGCGTGAGCCGTACTCAGTTTCAATATTCCATCGAAGACGCCGACGCGCAGGAGTTGGCGCAGTGGACGCCCAAACTCGTGGCCAAGCTGCAAACTCTTCCGGCGTTGCGCGATGTTGCTACCGACCAACTCAATAATGGTCTCAAGACCAACATTACGATCGACCGTGACACTGCATCGCGCCTCGGGATTTTTCCGCAAGCTATCGACAACACCCTGTATGACGCCTTCGGGCAACGGCAAGTGTCCACGATGTTCACGCAGCTCAATCAGTACCACGTGATCCTCGAGGTGCTTCCGAGCTTCGCGCAGACTCCCGAAGCGCTGAAGGACATCTACATCCGGCCCAGCACAGTCACTCCGAATTCGGGCGCGCCCACAGCCAATGGTGCGGCCGTAACAACCAGCGGCGCGCCCGTTCCGATCTCGACGTTTACAAAGATGAACTCGAGCAACGCTGCCCTTGCGGTCAACCATCAAGGGCAGTTCCCGGTGGTGACTCTCTCGTTCAACCTGGCGCCGGGAGCATCGCTGGGAGATGCGACCAAGGCGATTCAGCAGGCGGAAAAAGATATCCAGTTGCCGCCCAGCATTCACGCGGCATTTCAGGGGACGGCAGCTGCATTTCAGAATTCGCTGGCTTCTGAGCCTTACTTGATTCTCGCAGCGGTTATCACCGTCTACATCGTCCTCGGCGTTCTGTACGAGAGCTACATCCATCCCATCACGATTCTTTCCACGCTGCCCTCGGCCGGTGTCGGCGCGATTCTGGCCCTGATGGTTACGGGGAATGATCTGACCGTGGTGGCTCTAATCGGCATCATTCTTCTGATCGGCATCGTCAAGAAGAACGCCATCATGATGATCGACTTCGCGCTTGAGGCCGAGCGCGAAGAGCACAAGCCACCCGAGGAAGCAATTTTCCAAGCCTGCCTGCTTCGTTTTCGGCCCATCATGATGACGACGATGGCCGCGCTCCTGGGCGGGTTACCGCTCGCCCTTGGATCGGGTACAGGCGCGGAACTGCGCCGCCCCTTGGGCATCACCATCGTCGGCGGACTGCTCCTCAGCCAGTTGCTCACGCTTTACACAACGCCCGTCGTCTATTTGTGGTTCGACCGCCTGGCGCACCGGTTCTCGCGCTACAGGATTGGCAATCAGATTTCAGAGGAGCCCATGTCGGCGGACTAGCCGCACCCGAGACCATGAGCATTTCGGCTCCATTTATCCGGCGTCCGATCGGCACGTCCTTGTTGGCGGCGGCGCTGTTGTTGTCCGGAATTCTCGCCTTTAATTTCCTTCCGGTGGCTTCGCTGCCGAAAATGGACTTCCCGGTCATCAGCGTCGGCGCGGGACTGCCTGGCGCAGATCCGCAGACCATGGCATCGGCCGTGGCGACGCCCTTGGAACGCCAGTTCGGACGAATTTCCGGCGTGAACCAGATGACCTCGTCGAGCCAACTGGGGAGCACCGGAATCGCTCTGCAATTCGATTTGAACCGCGACATCAACGCTGCCGCTCGCGATGTGCAGGCCTCGATCAATGCAGCTCGTAGCCAGCTCCCTGCGAATCTGCCGAGCAATCCGACTTATCGCAAAGTGAATCCGGCGGACGCGCCCATTCTGCTGCTGGGGCTCACCTCCGACACTGCGACCGTGCCGCAAATGTACGATGCCGCCGACTCGATCCTGTCGCAAAAGCTGTCGCAAGTGGACGGAGTGGGGCAGGTTTTTGTCTGGGGTTCGGCGCAACCGGCCGTGCGCGCCGAAGTGAACCCGACTCTGCTCAACAAACTGGGGATCGGACTTGACACGGTGCGCAACGCCCTGAATGCCGCCAACGCCAATCGCCCGAAGGGATCGGTTTCTAACGGCTCGACGTCGTTTTCCTTCACCGATACAGATCAGCTTTTTACGGCCGACCAGTACCGGCCGCTGATCATGTCCTACAACAACGGCGCGGCAGTGCGGCTAGGGGATGTAGCTGAGGTGGAGGACTCGGTCTCCGACGTGCGCAACCTAGGCCTGATTAATGGCAAGCCGGGCATTATTTTGCCGATTTTCCGGCAGCCGGGCGCGAACATCATCGACACGGTGGACCGGGTGAAGGCGATCCTTCCCTATTTGCAATCCTCGATTTCGCCCGCAATGAGGCTATCGGTCGTTATGGACCGGACGACGTCGGTGAGAGCGTCGGTGAAAGACATCGAAAGAACGCTGCTGATTTCGATCGTGCTGGTGATCCTGGTCGTGTTCCTGTTCCTGCGTACGGTGCGGGCAACCATCATTCCCAGCATCGCCGTTCCGCTCTCGCTGGTGGGAACGTTCGGGGTGATGTACCTGCTGGGATACAGCCTTGACAACCTCTCGCTGATGGCGCTGGCGATCTCGACCGGGTTCGTCGTGGATGATGCGATCGTCGTGCTGGAAAACATCACCCGCTACGTCGAGCAGGGCATGGGTGCCGTGCAGGCAACCTTCAAAGGAGCGGCTGAGATTGGATTCACAGTCTTGTCGATGAGCGTGTCACTCATCGCCGTGTTCATCCCGTTGCTGATGATGGGTGGAATTGTGGGGCGGCTGTTCCGCGAGTTCGCGGTGACGCTGAGTACAGCGATCGTAGTGTCATTGCTGGTTTCCCTGACTACCACTCCCACGATGTGCGCGAAGTTCCTGAGGCCGTCAAAGAAGGAAAAGCACAACATCTTTTACAGGGCCAGCGAGTGGTGTTTCGACGGACTTCTGGCGACTTACACTCGCATGCTGAAACGCGTGTTGTCCCATCAGTTTGCGATGTTGATCGTTACCATCCTGGTCGCATTCCTGAGCATCTTTCTGTACTTCAAAGTGCCCACAGGTTTCTTTCCGCAGCAGGACACGGGGCGTATTCAGGGATCGGTGATCGGAGCTCAGGATATTTCGTTCCAGTCGATGGCCGACAAGATGCGGCGCTTCATCAAGATCGTGATGGCGGACCCTTCGGTCGATACCATGGCTGGGTTTACGGGCGGGAACAGCGCCCTGAACCAGGGCCGATTCTTTGTGATGCTAAAGCCGCTGGAGCAGCGTGGTCCGTGCCAGAAGCAACATTTCTGGCAGTCTTGCCAGTACGTGACAGCCGACGATGTGATCAACCGTCTGCGCGGCAAACTGGCGGTTGTGCCGGGCGCGACCCTGATTCTGCAGTCGGCACAGGAGCTCACCATTGGTGGGCGGTATGGCAATGCACAGTACCAGTACACGCTGCAGAGCGCGAACTTGGACGATCTGAACACCTGGGCACCGCGCTTGCTCGCTAAGCTCAGGACCCTTCCCGAACTACGCGATCAGAACTCTGACCAGCAAGATCATGGACTGCAGGCGAAGCTTGTGATCGATCGCGACACGGCGAGCCGGATGGGCATCACTCCCCAAACCCTGGACAATGCGCTGTATGACGCATTTGGTCAGCGGCAGGTGTCGACGATGTATCGACCCCTGAACCAATATCACGTGGTGATGGAAGTGGCATCGCAGTTCCAGCAAACTCCTGAAGCGTTGCAAAATATCTATCTGCGGTCGACTGCCGGAACCCCCGTGCCGCTCGCAGCGTTCACGCATTTCGAGCCATCAAACACTCCGTTGGCCGTGAGTCACCAGGGACAACTGCCTTCGGTGACTATCTCGTTCAACTTGGCGCCCGGAGTTTCTCTGGGGCAGGCCACAGATGCGATTGAAAGAGCCGAAAGTACGATCGGGTTCCCCCCGACCGTCCAGGCTAGTTTTCAAGGGACTGCCGCGGCTTTCCAGGATTCTCGGTCGAACATGCTCGTCCTGATCATCGCTGCCCTGGGCACCGTATACATTGTGCTGGGCATGCTTTACGAGAGCTACATTCATCCCATCACGATCCTCTCCACGATCCCTTCAGCCGGCGTGGGCGCATTGCTGGCGCTGCTGCTGACGCACAACGAACTGAATGTGATCGGGATGATCGGCATCATTTTGCTGATTGGATTGGTGAAAAAGAACGCCATCATGATGATCGACGTGGCCCTCGACGTAGAACGCACGCAGGGCAAAAAGCCGGTGGAAGCGATCTATGACGCATGTATCCTGCGTTTCCGCCCCATTATGATGACGACCATGGCTGCGCTGCTGGGTGGCCTTCCCCTTGCTTTGGGAAGCGGAACTGGGTCCGAATTGCATCGCCCGTTGGGAATCACCATTGTCGGTGGGCTCATCGTGAGCCAGATGCTGACGCTGTTCACGACCCCAGTGGTTTATGTGTATCTTGACCGCTTGAGACTGGCCTTGCGGGGTGGCCAGGAGAACGTGCGGCCCGAGCCTTCGTCCCCTGGCGGTGCCGCTCCCAGTCCGGTGCACTAGCCTTGCCCTTTGTGTTGACGCCGTCTCGCAGATATCGATAAATCATTCATTCCCAAGCAGCAGGCGTGATGCGGAGAGCCGCGTGGTGCAACCTGAATGCAGAATTTCTGCATCGCAACACCTGTCAAGAGCTTGCCTGCTGCGCAAAATGGGGCTTCTCCCGTATGATAGAAGTTCAACAATAAGTACTGCTGATAGAGATTCATTCGTCCCGGGTGTTGCCGGGATCCAGCGATCTCCCGATTTTCGTTTGGGCAAATTCCTTCAGGAGTTACGGATGCTAAAGAAAGCAGCGGCTCTGCTCTTTGTTTGCGCAAGCATGGCCACATGGGTGGGTTGTGGTTCGACGAGTAGCCATTACCTGTACGCCTCAATCCCCGGGTCCAATCAGATTGTTGCTTACCGCGAAGACCCCAATTCGGGCGTCCTTACGCAATTGACCGGAAGTCCCATTACCGCAGGCTCAGCGGTCCAGTCCATTGCAATGCATCCTTCAGGAAAATTTTTGTACGCCGCCAACTCCGGCGACGGTCCCCCCACCGGCGACGTTTCTCTGTTCACGATTTCGACTACTGGCGCCATCGCCGAAGTCACTCCCCGCACCAATGTCGGATCATCGCCCACAATTCTCGCCATGGATTCGGCAGGAGCCTTCCTTTATGTCGGCAATTCCGGATCGGGTAGCATCTCGGCCTTCTCGATCGACTCTGGCACAGGCGCATTAACAGAGGTTGCGGGCTCCCCGTTTCCGATTGGAATGACACCGATCAATATGAAGGTGTCGCCATCAGGTTCTACTCTTTATGTGACTGGCGGAGGCTTCCCCGGCATCATCGAAGCCTTTAATTTGAATCAGGGCGTTCTCTCCGTAGTTCCCGGTTCCCCATTTTTTACGGGAAGAAATCCTTTCGGGTTGACCATCTCTTCCAGTGGCAATATCTTGTACACCGCCAACACGTTGGACAATTCCATCTCAGAGTTCACGATCAACGCAGACGGATCTCTAACCGAGCTTTCCGGCTCTCCAATCGGTGAGCAGTATGCGGCGCCGGTCACTCTTTTCATCGACAAATCCGGGGCCTATTTGTACGTGGCCAATCAGGGGTCAAGCAACCTTGCGGCCTATTCCATCGGCTCCGATGGTTCTCTCGCACTCCTCACGGGTTCTCCATTTGGCACGGGTTCGCAGCCGAACAGCTTAGCCACAGATGCCGGTGGAAAATACTTATTTGTAGGAAACCAGCAGAGTCCGGTGATTCAGTCTTTCAGTCTCGACACGGGCACCGGAGCGCTCACTTCTGTGGCCTCGTATTCTGTCCCCGGCAGTCCCACTTCAATTGCTCTCACTCCCTAGCCCCCGATCGCGAAAGTAAAAATGGACGTGGCCTTCGCACTGGAACGGCCCGGGCCCGCCTCCGAGCGCTACTCCAAGCGGGTGAACCCGAAGCGGTTGCTCGGCTTGTTGGAATTGAACGTCCGCTACTAGCGTTACGTGGTAGAGGGACTTCCCACTGACAGTCGGGGTTCCCTTGCGCTCGTCGGCGCTGATGCCAATTGCCCGGATGCTCTGCGGTCCGAAGCTTTAGGACTGGCGCGAAAAGCGTTCCGCGGTTAAGCTTTACCTGCTTCCTGGGGCCCGATTTAACAAGCGGATGACAATTCGCCGGTGGGGCGTTGGGAAAATACTCTGACGGCACGTAGTGAGCGAGTACAACCGCCAACAAGGCCCGACCATCTAAGTTTGTAAGCCACGATGTCCGGCAAGGTGATGGCGCTGACTCCGTGCCGGGACCGGAACCCATTCAATGAAGATTGCCAGCGCCGCGAGTGCCTTTCCAAAACACTATTACTCTCAGAAAATCCTGCTGGAAAAACTTCGGGAATACTGGGGCGACCAGTTGCGAAATCCGCAAATGTTGGCCCGCCTTCATCGCAACGTGGCCGTCGAAGGACGCCATTTGGTCATGCCCCCGGAAAAATATTACGACATGAACACTTGGGGACAGGCCAATGACGTCTGGATTGAGTGCGCTCAGGAACTCGGGGAGCAGGCTCTTTGTCGCGCGCTCCACAACGCCGGGCTCGACGCCAGCGCGCTTGGAGCACTTTTTTTCACGTCGGTCACCGGCATCTGCAGTCCCTCAATCGATGCTCTCCTAATCAACCGCATGGGCCTGCCGAGAAATATTCGGCGCGTTCCAATCTTTGGCCTGGGTTGCGTTGCCGGCGCCGCGGGAATTGCGCGCGCTGCGGATTACGTACGTGCCTATCCCTCTCAGGCGGCGGCTCTCGTGTCGGTCGAGCTCTGCTCGCTCACGATTCAGCGTGACGATCTTTCGGTAGCCAACCTCATCTCCTCAGGACTGTTCGCCGACGGTTCGGCCGCGGTCATTGTTACCGGAGAAGACTTAAACGCGACAGGCCCGAAGATTCTCGCGACTCGGTCCGTTTTCTATCCCGAGACCGAAGAGATGATGGGCTGGAAAATAACCGAAAAGGGGTTTCGCATTACGCTTTCACCCGAAGTGCCCGTGTTGATTCGCGAAAATTTGGGGCACGACATGGACGCATTTCTCGGCGACCACGGCCACAAGCGTGGCGACATCGGAAGCTGGGTGCTGCACACCGGCGGGCCAAAGGTGCTGGAGGCCACGGCCGCCGCACTCGATTTACACAACGGTCAGCTCGACGCATCCTGGGATTGCCTGAAAAAGGTCGGGAATCTCTCGTCCGCATCGGTCTTGGTCGTGCTGGAAGATGTTATGAAGAACCGTCGCCCTGAGCCAGGCACGCTCGGCATTCTTGCGGCGATGGGCCCGGGTTTTTGTTCCGAACTTGTACTCCTGCAATGGTGAGGTTTGCAGTTGCTGAATTCGACAGATGTGTTTGTGATTGGTGGTGGTCCTGCAGGGCTCGCGGCCGCCATTGCGGCTCGGCAGCAGGGATTTCGCGTGATCGTAGCGGACGGCGCCCACATGCCGATCGACAAACCATGCGGCGAAGGCCTGATGCCTGACGGCCTCGCCGCGCTCAAAAAACTTGGAGTTTCAGTCGACGAAGAAAGTTCTTGTCCTTTCCGCGGCATTCGATTTCTCGCGGGGGGGATTGCCATCGAGGCAGCATTCCCCAAGCACTCTTCCGGCATTGGCATACGCCGCACTGTGTTGCATCGGCTGATCGCAGACCGAGCCGCAAGCCTGGGAATCGACTTCTTGTGGCAGACCCCGGTGACCGGAATTTTGCCAGATGGAGTTCAACTGGGAAAACGCAAAATCAGCGCCCACTGGATTGTCGGAGCCGACGGCGGCGCTTCTCGCGTGCGACGATGGGCCGGCCTCGACGCTTTCCGGAGAAGAGATTGCCGCTACGCCTTTCGGCAGCATTATCGTGTGGCGCCTTGGACCGACCGCATGGAATTACACTGGGCCCGGATCGGGGAAATCTACGTGACGCCCGTGTCGAGCAATCAGGTATGCGTGGCACTGATCTCCCGCAATCCCAAATTGCGGCTCGCCGAGGCTTTGCAGCGCTTCCCGGAATTGCGCGCACGGCTCGAGGGCGCTGACGTTTCTTCCAGAGAGAAGGGCTCTCTGACTTCCACCTGCAAATTGGAACGCGTAAGTCGCGGCAATGTAGCGCTGATCGGAGATGCGTCAGGCACAGTCGATGCCATCACGGGCGAGGGACTTTGCCTAGCCTTTAGCCAAGCCCTGGTCTTAGCGGACTGCTTGCGCACGGCAGACCTGACTCGCTACGAACATGAGCATCGCCGCTTGGCCCTTCGTCCGCTCCTAATGGCCCGACTGCTGCTTGCGCTCGACGGTCGTCCTCGGTTACAACGCCGCACCCTGCAGGTGCTTCAGAAGAGGCCAGATGTTTTCCACAGGTTACTCGAACTGCATGTGGGAATCCTCTCCCCGCTGCACCTTGCGCTGGACGGCCTCACTTTAGGATGGGGACTCTTAACTGCATAACTCATGAAGGGGACTACACTCAAGACGATCAAGTATGCCCGAGGGCTCGCGTGGGCCTTATTCACCCTGCTGACAGCTCTAACCTCGGCGGCTACGGCGCAGGACACAGCCTTTCAACTTGATCCCGCACACACGTCGGTCAAGTTCACGCTGGCAGATGTCCTCCACACCGTTCGCGGGACCTTCCAGCTAAAACACGGAGCCTTGCACTTCGAGCCGATCTCAGGAAAAATCTCGGGCGAGATCGTCGTCGATGCCGCCAGTGGCGAAAGCGGCAGCAGCATGCGCGACCGCAAAATGCATAAGGAGATTCTCGAGAGTAGTCAGTATCCGGACATTGCTTTCCATCCAGACAAAGTCGAGGGCACTATCGCAAGCCCGGGTAAGTCCTCCGTCAAGATTCACGGCATGTTCAGCATCCACGGCACCGATCACGAGATTACCGTGCCCGCTGAGGTCGAAATGTCTTCCGACCATTGGACCGCCACTGTTCATTTCACCGTCCCCTACGCGAAGTGGGGAATGAAAAATCCGAGCACGTTGTTCTTGCGCGTGAACGACTCGGTTGAGATCGATTTGGTGGCGGTCGGAACTATAGCGAAGGCATCTGCTGTCAATGCCCGTCAGTAGCCATCCTGCGGAGCCACTCCCTTGCCTTCCGTACACTCGTAGCAACGTCCTGCCGCAAGATTCTTGTATTCCTCCGTCCGGCCGCTCGGCCAGTCGATCACCAGGCGATCAATGGCTTGCCGCTTCTCCAATCCAAAGGTGACCGGGAGTTCTGACTGTGAGAGGTAACTGGAACCACCCTTCACCAGGCGCGATTGGGTGATCCCTCCAGCAAATACCCGCACGCTCGCGCCGATTCCATCGCGGTTTGACTTCGTTCCTATCAGACGAAAACGGATACTGCGGTTCCCCGTCTGCTGGTCGTTGCGGTATAGGTGCGCTGGCCCATTGTTGGTCGTGAGCAGCAAATCGATGTCTCCATCCCGGTCAAAATCAGCATAAGCCAGGCCACGCCCAACTTTGGGCTGATCGAAGTCCGTTCCAACTTCTGCCGCGACATCGCGGAAGGTCCCCTTGCCACCATTCAAAAAGAGTTGGGGCGGCTGGGCGTATCCAACATTTCCGCGAATATTGCGCACGGTCTCGTCGATATGTCCGTTCGCGACGATAAAGTCGAGCCAGCCATCCAGGTTGACGTCGAGAAAGGCGCAACCAAATCCCAGGCTGTTTCTGGACGCGATCCCGACCCCGGACTGTGGCGCGATGTCTTCGAAGCTCTTGCCGCTCATCCGGTAGAGCCCGATCATTTCATTGTCGAAGTTCGTGATCGCCACTCCGGGTGTGCCGGAGTTGTCGAAATCCGCCACGTCCACGCCCATGCCCGCGCGCGCTTTGCCCTCGCTGCTGAACGCTAGCCCGGCCTCCACCGCTGCGTCCTTAAACGTACCGTTGTGCTGGTTGCGATAAAGTTTGTTGGGCTGCGTATCATTGGCCACGAGCACATCGGGCCAGCCATCGTGGTTGGGGTCGAACAGTGCAACTCCCAACGATTTCGAACTGCTGTCGAAAATCCCGCTCGCAGCGGTTACATCCTCAAACGTCCCATCACCCTTGTTATGAAAGAGCCAGCATGTAGCGCCGCGATACGCCTCAGGTGTGCAGTAGGACTTGTGCTTTCCGTCGAGGCTGCAGAACACGTCGTGTTCCGGCGACCACTTCACGTAATTGCAGACAAATAAATCGAGTAGTCCATCACGGTCATAGTCAAACCACAAAGCGGATGTACTGAAGCCCTCTCGCTTCCCCAGTCCGCTGGTGTTCGTCACATCGACAAATGTGCCCTTACCCGTGTTACGAAACAAGCGGTTCTGCCCCACGCAAGTGATCAGAACGTCAGGAAACCCGTCGTTGTTGTAATCGCCGACTGCCACGCCCATGCCGTACATTTCAATGTCGAGCCCTGCGTGCGTCGTGACATCAGTGAACGTGCCATTTCCATTGTTGTGATACAGGCGGAGCGTTGAACGGCGTTTCTTGTGCCCCGGCCAGTCCATTCCGTTGATCAACAGAATGTCCTGCCACCCGTCGCGATCGTAGTCCAGAAATGCGCACCCGGAACCGAGGGTTTCGGGCAGAAATTTTCCGCCGAAGGCTCCGCTATTATGCTCAAACTGAATTCCCGCCTGGCTGGTCACATCAGCAAATCGAAAGCCGGGCGAAGCCGCTGCAGTCTGTGCCGCGATCGCCCAAATGCCAGGCACCTGCGAACACGACGCCAGTCCCGCCATCCCCCCGAGGAACGAGCGACGATTCACGGAACGTTCACCAACCCTGCGCGGATCGCATAGACCACGAGTTCCGCGGTCTTATGAATTCCCAAAGAGTTCATGATGTTCGCGCGATGAACAGCGACGGTATTTGCGCTAAGTTCAAGTGCCGTCGCGATCTCCTTGTTCGACTTACCGTCGACGATCATCTGCAGCACTTCGAGTTCGCGCTGCGTGAGCGCGGCACTGCGCTCCCCCTTGAGCACCGACTTCTGCTCCACCTGCGGATCGAAAACGCTTTCCCCGGCTGCGACCTTCCGGATGGCGGCCCCCAGTTCCAGGTCCATCGCGTTTTTCAAAACGTAGCCTTTGGCGCCAGCTTCAATCGCCTGTCTCACCCACGTGCTCTCCGTATGCATGCTGAGCATCAGAACCGCAATGCCCGGTGAATTCTCAATGATCCTGCGTGTGGCGTCGAGCCCATTCATGCCCGGCAAAGCGCAATCCATCACTACGACCTGCGGATGAAGTTCTTTCACCAGCTTGATGGAATCCTCGCCGTTGCCCGCTTCACCGACGACTTCCATGTCGGCCTCATCCTCCAGCATGCGACGGAACCCACGCCGCACCAGGCTATGATCATCCACCAGCAACACTGTGATCTTCTTTTCCATAAGACTCCGCTTTCTCTCTCGGAACTTCCAGGTGAACCCGCGTTCCGCCTTCCGGTGGTCGTGAAAACACAATTTGTCCGCCCATCAACTCAGCTCGTTCGCGCATCGCTACCAGGCCGATACCGCGCTTGGTGGTTGAGCGCTCTGCGAAGCCCGCTCCATGATCCTCTACTTCCAGCTCCAGTCCAGCGGGCAAAAAACGCAAACGCACCCACGCCGCCTTGGCGCCTGAGTGTCGCGCCACATTGTTCAGTGCTTCCTGCACGACGCGATAAACATGCACACCGGCCCCACCATCCACAGGGAACGGCACACCCTGCTTCTCATAGGATATGGCAATTCCGGTTTGCCGTTCTACGGTTGGGATGTACCAGTCAAGAGTGCTCTCGAGCCCGGCCTCGTCGAGCATGACCGGATGCAGCGCCTGAGACAGGCTGCGAACTTTCTCCAGCGTGCTCTGCACAACCTGCAGAACTTCCTTTAAATCGGCGCGCAAGGATGACCCTTCTGGCGCATGCGTTCCCGCCCGCCGTAACATAGACCCCACCGCTGTTAGGATCTGGCCGAATTCATCATGCAATTCGCGCGAGATATAGCGCAGCGTGGATTCCTGCGTGGCAATCAATTTCTGCGCCAGCTCGCTGCGACGTGCGGAAACTTCCGCCAGTCGCGCAAACAGCCTCCGGTTCCAGCGGATGACCGACAGCCCGCTCAGCAGAATCGCCAGCAACGTAGCGGCCAGAAAGAAGTACACCTGCCTCTGTACCCGGTCATAGATCAGGACGATGCGTTGGCCCGCCTGCTCTTCATTCTCGCTGTTCTGCACCAGCATCCGTGCCACGGCAGTGCTCAGTGCCGCCTGCCGCTCCTGCAGCGAGAGTTGAATCTGCGCGCGCGCTTCTTTGTCTTTCCCTTCACGTGCGAGCGCAAAAATTCGATCCACGGCATCCCAAAATTGTGTAAACGATCCAGCGAGAAAGGCGCTCTGCTCCGGAGTCCGGCTGGCCGCGGCCAAACCGGCTTCCAGTCGCATCGCATCGTCAAGGTCGGTCCGGATCCTCTGGAATTGGGCCGACCACGCGGTCAAAGGATACGGCTCGTCGCTACTCACCATGTCGCGCATAGCGACGGCAAGAAGATTCAGATCATTCTGGATTCTCAGCAACTGCAGCGAATCCTTGCGATCGCGGTCCACCAGTTCGGTCTGCAGCTTGCGCAAGCCGGTCACTTGCCAGGTGATATAGGCCGAATAAGCCACGATCGCGGACAACGTGATGAGCAAGCCCAGGAACAGGCCCAAGGTCGGTGAACGGTCCGGCGGAGAGAGGCGGGACACGCCCCGAGCATACAACGTCTGCACGCGCTCTGCCACAGGGCGCGTTCTCGGGACGCGTCCCTCGCGGATGTGTGACAATGCTGTAATAATGAAGCGAATCCCGGGCCAGGGGAGTCAAAGAAGAGATTGACTTCTCCAGCCAAAGAAGACGCCAAACCCCCAAAGATCCAGCGCCTGAAGGCCGTTTGGCCCGAAGTCTGGAAGCTCATGCGTCCGCGGCGCGGATTGCTCGCCCTCGGCTTTGTACTGATGGTCATCAACAAGCTCGCCGGCTTCGTCCTCCCCTTTTCCTCGAAATTCCTGATCGATAACGTGGTCAGCAAGCACCAAGGCGGGTTGCTGCGGCCTCTCGTTTTGGCCGTTCTGCTTGCTACCCTGATTCAAGGCGTCACTTCCTTCTCGTTGACGCAGTTGCTGTCGAAAGCTGCCCAGCGCCTGATTGCGGACTTACGCCAACAAGTACAAGCACACGTTTCACGCCTCCCTGTGTCCTTTTATGACGCCAACAAGACCGGTGCTCTAGTGTCGCGCATCATGACCGACGTTGACGGCGTCCGAAACCTGCTGGGAACGGGGTTGGTGGATTTCGCGGGAGGACTAGTCGCGGCTGGTATTGCGCTCGCTCTCTTGATTCGCATCAGCGCCCCGCTAACCCTGATCGCCGTCGGTTCGCTCGGTTGTTTTGCCTTCGCCCTGAACCGCGCATTTGCGACGATCCGTCCCATTTTTCGCGAGCGTGGCAAGATTTACGCCGAGGTCACCGGACGCCTCACCGAATCTCTTGGTGGAGTTCGCGTGATTAAGGGCTATCACGCGGAAGAACGCGAAGAGAAAATTTTTGCCGGTGGAGTCCGCCGTCTCCTCGACAACGTCATGCGTACCTTGACGGCCACATCCCTGATGGGACTCTCTGCGAGCGTGTTGCTGGGCGTCGTCGGCGCGGCCACCATGTATATCGGGGGCGGTCAAATGACGGCCCACACACTCAGTCCGGGAAGCTATTTCTCGTACAACTTTCTTTTGGTTTTTCTGATTGCCCCAGTGATGCAAGTCGTCTCAATCGGCACCCAGTTGACCGAGGCCCTGGCCGGTTTAGAGCGAACCCAGGAAATCATGCGAGAAAGTCAGGAGGATAGGGATCCGAACCGCTCCGTACAACTTCGCGACATTGTGGGACTGGTCGAATTCGAGAACGTCACATTCAGCTACGACGGGATTCACGATGTTCTCCGCGACATTTCCTTTCGCTCTGAACCCGGAACCGTGACCGCTCTTGTCGGTTCGTCCGGGTCCGGAAAGTCGACGACGATTGGCCTCGTGTCGGCTTTTTATGTGCCTTCAAAAGGCACGGTTCGGGTTGATGGCGTGGACTTGAGCACCGTTCGGCTCGATTCTTTCCGCACAAGATTAGGCGTCGTTCTTCAGGAATCATTCCTCTTCGATGGCACGATCCGCGAGAACGTAGCCTTCTCACGGCCGGACGCCAGCGAGGAAGACATCATGCGCGCCTGCCGCATCGCCCGAGTCGACGAGTTTGCCGAATCCTTCGTCGACAAGTACGACACAATTGTCGGCGAGCGCGGCGTAAAACTGTCGGGCGGCCAGCGGCAGCGAATCTCGATTGCCCGTGCCATCCTCGCCGAGCCGCGCATTTTGATTCTCGACGAAGCCACTTCCAGCCTCGACTCTGAATCAGAACAAATGATCCAGCATGGCCTTTCCTATCTGATGCAAGGGCGCACCACATTCGTGATCGCACACCGGCTGTCCACCATTCGCCGAGGCGACCAGATCATGGTCATGGAGCAGGGACAAATCGTGGAGCGGGGTACGCACGCACAACTCTATGCCGCCCGCGGCCGCTACTACGACCTCTATACGCGCCAGCACGGAGTCGAAGAGAATTTGTTCCTCGCACCCGGGGAAGGCGATGCCGTCACAGTGAATGGCAACGACACTGAAGGCAAGAGCGGCGACGTGAAGGCTGCTGACGCGCTGCGTGTGTTACGAGGAGAAATGCGTTAGAGCCTATGACGATTGCCAGTACAGCCCCTCCAGTCCGTAGAACGACCGCGATTCGCAGTGAAAACCTTTGCCGACATTACCGCATGGGCGAGACTCTCATCCGCGCGGTAGATGGCGTCTCCCTCGAAGTTCGTGCTGGGGAATTCGTTGCGCTCCTCGGAAGTTCCGGATCCGGCAAGTCTTCCGTCCTAAATCTCATCGCGGGACTCGATCGCCCCACGTCGGGAAGCGTCGTCGTCGGAGATCGTGATCTGGCAAGCCTCTCACGCGAAGACCTCGCAAAATATCGCCTGCGGGTGGTCGGCATGGTCTTTCAGTCGTTCAACCTGATCGCCAGCATGACGCTCGCAGAAAATGTCGAACTTCCTCTCCGCTTCGCGGAAGTCGATCGCGGCCAGCGGCAGGGCCTTGCTCGTGAAGCGTTAGAGCGCGTCGGCCTCGGTGCCCGCATGAATCACCGGCCTAGCGAACTGTCTGGCGGCGAACAACAGAGAGCTGCCCTCGCTCGTGCCCTTATCAACCGTCCGCAACTTCTTTTAGCCGATGAGCCCACGGGCAATCTCGACAGCCACACCGGAACGGAAATCATGGAGATGGTGCGCCAGTTCAACCGAGAACTTGGGATGACCGTTGTGATGGTCACCCACGAGCGCGCCTTGGCGGAGCGCTACGCTGAGCGCCTCATCTTCCTGGCAGATGGCAAACTCATTGACGACCGGCCCAACACGCCCCCCGTCGTCTTGCAGGAGCAAGGAGGAGAGGCATGAAGCTTCCAGACCTAACCGAACTGGCTCTGCGAAATCTGCGCGAGTCGCTGCTGCGAAACTCGCTGACCACCATCGGCATCTCGGTGGGCGTCGCCTCGCTCGTTGCCATGCTTTCTCTTGGCATTGGCTTGCAGCAGTTATTCTCGCGTCGACTGGCGAAGTCGGGATTGTTTGACACCGTGTTGGTTACCTCTCGGCGCGATCTCCGGGGAATGGGCCGCGACGACGACCGCAACGCGCCGCCCCCAGGCGAAAGCCGCATCCTCGACGAGCCTGCACGGATCGAGATTGAACATCTCCCCAACGTCCTCGAGGCCTATCCCGACATCCGCTTCATCACCGAACTACGCTACGAAGATAAGCCGCACCTGACCATGGTTTCCGCGCTGCCCGAATCCGCAAAATCCAATGACGCCTTCGAAGGCATGCAGGGAAGTTTCTTCTCCTCCGACACGGCTGCCGAAGCGGTTTTGCAAAAGAGTTTCGCCGAGGAACTACTGAACAAGACTCCGGCTCGCGGAGTCGACGAGACCAACGTCGCCGATTTGGCGAAGCCCCTGCTCGGAAAGGAATTGACCATGCGTTATGCGCAGCGAGCGGCAAACCCAGCTAGGCCTTCGCCCCCCGGTGCCGCCGCTATGAATTCCGCGGACAGCAATCTTGAGGGCGCCGCGTACTCCGTCGTTTCGCGGGAACAGCGGCTTAAGATCGTCGGCGTCGCCGACCTTGACCCGGAGAGCATGCGCGGCCCTACGCGCGCCAAGGTTTTCGTTCCGTTGAAGCTGGCTGAAAGTCTTCACGTGATGCAACCCACCGACCTGCGCGAAATCTCGCGGGCCGCGAGCGACCAGCCGGTGTATTCCTCCGTAAGCGTACGGGTGAAGGATCCAGCGCAGGTTCAAGTCGTCGAGAATGCCATCAAAAAAATGGGTTTCGGCACATTCTCGATTCTCGATGCCAGCCGCGGCCTGCAGCAGGTTTTCAAAGTGTTGTACGCGTTTCTCGGAATCTTCGGGAGCCTCGCCTTGATCGTGTCTTCCATCGGAATCGTGAACACTCTGGTGATGGCGATCCTCGAACGTCGCCGCGAGATCGGGATTATGAAAGCGATTGGAGCCAGCGACGGAGATGTAAAAAAGCTCTTCTTTGCCGAGGCCGGCGCCATGGGAATTCTCGGTGGCATGGTGGGGGTCGCGCTCGGCTGGGCGATCGGCCAGGTTATAAACTTCGGAACGAACATTTACCTGAAGAGCCAGTCCTTCCCGCCCGAACATTTCTGGGCGGTGCCGTGGTGGCTGGTCGCGTTAGCGATCGGATTTTCATTCCTCGTGAGCCTGGTCTCCGGTCTGTATCCCGCTGGGCGTGCTGCCCGGCTCGACCCCGTCCAGGCGTTGCGGTACGAATAGGCGTTCTGAATGATCCGAGCTCTCAGGCATCTCTGTTTATTTCTCTTGCTTGCGTCATTCGTGGCGACCGCGCAGAGCCGCATCGACTGCAGCGCCCTGAACAGCCGTATTCTCAAACAAGTCGTCCACTACTGCGTCTACCTGCCCGCCGGTTATGACGCGAGTGCGGCGGACCATCCTCCCCAGCGATATCCAGTACTGTATTTTCTGCACGGACTCGGCGACAACGAGCAAACTCTCTTCAACACGGGCGGTTGGACATTGCTTGACGATCTGCGCCGCCAGCACAAGATGGGCGACTTCCTGATTGTCGCGCCCGAAGGACGGCGCAGCTTCTACATCAACTCCGCCGACGGCTCTGTTCGTTACAGCGACTTCTTCCTCCAGGAATTCCTGCCGCACATTGAGAGCAAATACCGCATCCGCCCGGGCCGCGCAGGCCGAGCCCTCAGTGGCATTTCCATGGGAGGGTACGGTGCTTTGCGCTTCGCCTTTGCCCATCCGGAACTCTTTTCCGCCGCGAGCGCGCAAAGCGCCGCGCTCATCACCGAATCACCTCGTACACTCGATTCGGCCTCGAATACCGGAGCTCCGCTAGCAGGCGTGCTTGCCCCAGTCTTCGGCAAGCCCATCATCGTTGCTCATTGGAATGAAAACAGTCCATTCCTACTGGCGAAACGAAATGCCCTCGCTCTCAGAAAAATGTCCATCTATTTCAACTGTGGCCAGGATGACAATTACGGATTCGAAAAAGGAGCGGCTGCCCTCCACGACGAACTGCAAAAAGAAGGTGTGAAGCACGAATACCACGCCTATCCCGGCGATCATAGTCTTACCTATTTCTTGTCCCATTTCGCCGAGGTCATGGAGTTCCACTCCCGTGCATTCGGCCTGCTGCCGCCCTACTGAGATTTCGGACTCCTGTTGTAAACTAACCAAGCGCGCAAAACTGCGCTCCGCGCTGCAGTCACCGGAGAGGTGGCCGAGTGGTTGATGGCTCCGGTCTTGAAAACCGGCGTACCCGAAAGGGTACCGGGGGTTCGAATCCCTCCCTCTCCGCCAGATTTTCTACGCTTTTATTTCCAACAACTTGCAGCGTAATTCTGGGCTAAAAAGCTCTGCTTACGGATTTCAAGGTATTTCCTCCGAACCTCGGTATTAGGTTCTGCGGGGGAAATATGGCGTTGTCGGTGAAGTTGTATAGGGTGGTGGGCAAAGGCAAGGATCGGCGCTACATTCCGATTGATTTGGAACGGCGGGGGCGGCGCTCGAAGGAAGATGTCACGGGTCCGTTCTACCTGCGGTACGGGTTGAAATACGAATCCGTTGGCATGGATTTCAAAGCAGCGGTCGAAGCCATGCAGCGCAGGCAGGCAACGCTTGACGCTGTGGGCAGTGGCGTAGCGGTCAAGGCGGACGGCGACCCCAATCGCAAGGGTGTTGCGGACGAGGTCAAGAAATTCCTCGCCAAGAAATCCCTCCTAAAAGGCCCCAAGACCGTGAAGACCTACACCGAGCGGTTGGGATATTTCTTGGACTGGTGCGAGCGTAGCGGCATCAAGCATCTCGATCAACTCACTGTGGGCGACGATCTGTTGCCTTACGTGTCCTTCCTTCGGCAGCGCAAGAACACCAGGGACACTCTGTTTGAGCCCCGTTACGTTTACAACATCTTCCAAACCTGCAACACCTTCCTGCGTGCCAACGGTATCCTCTTCGCTGGAGAAATCCTTGGGCAGTTGGACTACGAAGAAAAAGAGGTCAAGCCGTACAAGCCGCACGAACTCAGGGCGCTGTTTCAGGCGGCAGACGACGAAGAAAAATTGTGGATGAGCTATTTCTTGAACACGGGCTGCCGTGAGCAGGAAGTGGCGAATGCGGAATATTGCGATCTGCTCGATGATGTCAATGTTGTGTGGGTGCGTTCCAAGCCGCACCGTGGCTTCAAACTCAAAGGCAAGCGGTGGCAGAACAAAGGGCGCAAATTGCCCGTTCCCACGGCGCTAATGGAGAAGCTACGGGACCGCATGATTGCGAAAGCTGCCAAGCCAAGCGACCTGATTCCTAACACCATTGGCTTGCAGACGGTGGTGGCCGCGAGCACAACCAGATCCCAGCCTAGTCCCGAGACCGTTCGACCCTCCCGATCCAAAACCGTCACATCCACCAAGTATTAGGTCAACCTCAGTTCGAACCACATGCTGCCCACCAGCACCTAATCTTTTTGGGAATTCTTTCCGAACTCTTCATGCCCGTCCCTTTCTCTTTGCAAGCAAACGCCCTTGCGACATCCATCCGAGCTGCGATCGGTAGTCGGCTGTCTCGTAGCGACGAACCACAGGGATGGCTGTCCGACAACAATCCGCTGCAGCTATCCGAAAGCTCACAGGTGATGGAGCGTTGCCGCTTTAGTTCATAGCCAGCAGTCCTGCGATTCAGCCTTGACCTTTAATGAATTCTTTATGTGCTCCTTACGGGATCTTTGTGCGCTTTGGTATTGAATAAATCATTTGAAGTCGGAAGCAGCGTTGGGCGACAAAATCATGCTGCAAGGGTTCCAAGCTCCAACTTATGAGTTACTGCCTGCTTCATTACATATAACTTATGGCCAATTCGTTTATCCGCGAAAAAGCAATTATCTATCGCACGATAGCGACTGGCGACGCTCAGTTTGTGTGCAACTTCATGGGTTCAGAAAACCAAAACCACCAGGCATGGAAGAACCTAGACTGGCAGTCAAGAAACGTTTTTACTACGCCGCAGAGAGTCGGCAAAAAAATGATTTTGAAAGTGGGAAGGGACGTGACAACTATGAGAGCTCTTTTGCGTGCAACGACAAAGGGTGCAATATTCCTGGCTGCATTTGTTTTGTGCCTTACAATTGCGCAAGGCTCGCGTTGTTATGCGCAAGCCCAGACCCAACCGCAGAGTCAAGTACAACTGGCCAAAGCGTCCCAGTCGGACAATGCTTCGTCGGAGGAGCCTGCTCTTGTGGGAGCGAAGGGGCGAGGATGGCCCGAGGGACCGACGCCTGCGCCAGATCCAGAAATATCCCCAGCAGTGGCGAAAGAACTTGCCGCCATGAAAGCGGAGATCGAGCAACTCAAAACGGAATTGAAGAGCCGTAGCGCAGCCGAACCTGAGGCGGCACCAGCTCCAGGATCCTCCATCAAGGCAACCGACCTCGTCCCCACGACGGCAAAGGCCGAGTCGGCTGTTGCTGTGGAGCAAGCTGCCGCGGATGCTGCGGCCAAGTCCGAAAAACCCGAACCATCCGTGCCTTTTGCCTATGCGGACTGGACGTGGTTGAACGGCACTGCCCGCAACAAAGATGCAGTGTGGGATTCGAAATTCTTTACCCCTGAAATCCGATTCGATACCAACTTTGTCAGCAGCTTCAACCACCCCCAAGATGACACCATAGGGGGTTCGAGCGAAATCTTCCGGTCGAACGAAGTTCAAGTGGAGCAGATCAGCTTTGGCGGCGACTTCCACTGGCAAAATGTTCGCGGCCGGGTCTTGACCATGGGAGGGATGTTCGGCGTCACGACGCCAAGGAATGACGCCAGCCCTGGGCGCGGCCAATGGGATCTGCGTGGAGCGTACAAATACTTTTCTGAAGCCTACGGTGGGTACCACTTCAACGTCAACCATGGGCTCAACGTCGACGCTGGAATTTTTGTTTCGTACATCGGATTGTTCAGCTATTACAACTTCGATAACTGGGCGTATCAGCCGTCATATGTTTCGTCCAATACGCCATGGTTCTTCAACGGGCTGCGAATCCAGTGGTTCCCCACTGAGAAGCTAAAGATTGAGCCGTGGATCATCAACGGGTGGCAATCCTATGGCAGGTTCGGCAACAGACCTGGCCTGGGCGGACAGATTATGTACCGCCCGAAGCCATGGCTATCGTTGGTCTTCAACAACTACGGCATGGGTGAAGATACCCTGGGCGCCGGTAACGGTAAACTCGGCCGCAGTCGCATTCATACCGACGACAGTGTCGAAGTCAAGTATTACGACCATTCTGACAAAACTCTCGACAAGATGGCGTTCTCAGTTACCGGCGATCTCGGTTGCGAATACGGCGGAGGAGTGGCTTGCTTTGGAGATCAAAGAGATGGATCGGGCAACATTACTGCTCACAAGCAAGCATTCCTAGGCTGGATGGCTTACAACCGCTTCTGGTTCAAGAAGGACTTGTACGGACTTACCGTGGGCGGCGGACAGATGAACAACCCGGGCCGCTACTTGGTGCTGCTGCCTCCCATCAATGGAGCGGACGCAATCTCCGGAACGCCGTACTTTACGGCGAATCCCGGCGACCCATTCAAAGCTTGGGATACTTCAATCACCTTCGACTGGATGCCGAAGCAGTACATTACCTTCCGCTGGGAATACGGCTATCGCCACGCCAATGTTGGGTATTTTTCGGGTCGCGGCGGGATAACGCCTGGCGTTAACGGCGCTCCTAGCACTATTCCAAACCCAGCCGCCGGATCTTTAGTGGGAGGCACGACGTTTGTGCCGGGGCCATTCTTGTCCCCGACGCCGGGTCTCACCTGTGTTGCAGGAAGCACCGGTTTCTGCCCAGACCTGCGAAAGGACGAAGGAACCCTCAGACTGGCCATCATGGTGAAGTTCTAACCTCGTTCGAGAACTGGAGCTAAGGCGACAGCCATGCGCGATGCGAACCGGAGCAGCGTTCGATAGTTCAATCCACCTGTGGCGTTGCTCCGTTTTTTCTTGGCTCTTTCTTCGTCAGCTCTGCTGGCCCTGGCTGGCTGTAGCGCACACGGAGATCCGGCGGCGGAATTGCCGCCTCCCGGCACCGTCTCAGCCGATACCAGCGTCAGTCTCTTCGCCGTTGATCACCCGGAGCAGTTTCCCCTTACCGCAGCCGAAGCGTATGCAACCACTCCGAAACTCGCGATCGAACTGGCAGAGAAGGATTTGAAGAGTTTTGAAACGGTGAAATTTGCCGTGCAGCAGAATGTCGTCATGATCCCGGGAGCTCTCACGCCGACCGACATCATTGCTGCATGGAAGCTCGGTCCTGATTTTGTGAAAGTTGTTCCTTGCGGACACGTCGGTGGCGATAGTTACATCCGCGACTTGAAGGCGATGTTTCCGAGCGTACCGCTGATTGCTGCCGGAGGCGTGAATCAACGGACTGCATTAACTTCATCGCTGCCGGCGCCGTTGCGCTCGGGATCGGCGGCGAACTGATTCCCGGAGAGGCGATCCGGCGCTCGAATCGCAGAATTGGCACGTAGGTTTACGAACTCCGTGAGCAACGCTCGGGCTCAATGAACTGAAGGGTTCGAGGCCGTCCTCGGGCAACACCCGAGAGATTTCCTCGTTCACCGCAGTGCGTTGCTGGAAGGGACAGATCAGGACTGTCGTGAATCAATACTTGGCGTTGCTGACCGCGAGCATCACCACGTTTGCAGCCACTAATGTGGATGACGCCTTTCTACTTACTCTCTTCTTTGCCCGGGGGATCTCAATCCGACGCATTGTCGCCGGTCAGTATCTTGGATTCGGGGCGATCATCATGGTTAGTCTGTTCGGCGTCTGGGCCGCGCTCACAATACCGCATCGCTGGATTCGCCTTCTAGGGTTGGTGCCACTTGCGATAGGAGTCAGGCATTTACTGCGAACTCGCCGAGCCGACCAAAAATCTCCCCACCTTAGCAGCGGTGGTGTTGTATCGATCGCTTTCATCACTTTATCGAACGGCGCCGACAACATCGGGGTGTACGTACCGTTCTTCGTTAGCGGCCGACCTTACCTCTGGCTGATCTTAAGCGTGTATGCAGTGATGGTCGCGATGTGGTGTTTGGTGGGCCGATGGCTCGGGAAGCACACGCTCATTCTGCGCTCCGTTGATCGCTGGGGACATTGAGCGGTTCCGTTGGTATTCATTAGCCTAGGATTTTATGTCTTGAATTCGTAACAACCTCGCAGTGGAACGAAAGAATCTCGAGCAACTCATTCCTTCGCGGGGGGAGCGATCGCAATGCTAACAGCCAGTTGCCAAGCGCTAGTACCCCACTGAGTGTCAACCGTTATGAACAATTTATGTTTCGCTTATTAGAAATTCACGGCCATTCCTGTCCAATGGACTCGGCTGATTTCATGCGCGTCGGTAAGGACGCTGGACTCTGCCCCGGAGGCCGAGATGGTTGTCAAAACCATATTGATGGTGTTGTGCACCTGTGGTGTCGCATTCTATGTGCGATTTCTAGTGGCATTAAGAAAAGATTACATGCCTCGATCCAAGGGATACTGGGTGCGCCCGCGACTCGATTCTGCTGAAGAGACGATGATCGAGTTCCCGGTGCGGCAAGAGACGATGACTCGTGCTGCGTGAATGCGAGCGGTCGACAGAGCCATGCCCTGCGGAGGCATAAGAGTCCGAACAAGCGTGATAACCCACGAACGACATGAGGAGGTCAGGTGAAGTTGGTAAGGTTTGAAGACAATGGAAGGGAAACTTTCGTCAACGGTGATCGGGTGAACCACGTTAGCGATTATGGAAGTGGAACAACCGAAATCAACTTTGGCGACGAACAGGCAACAGTTTATGTCGCGATGGAAGTCTTAAAAGTAGCTTCAACACTCCTAAAAGCAGGAAAGAGTTAGTCGGCGCCCGACAACAGGCCGAAAGATCGTCGTCTCAGATTGATCGAGCGGGCCAGCGGCACGCCGCGGTCAATAGCTTCTTTCGCCAGTCTCGAATGCCAATCGTAAGCGTTTCCCGGATTTTGCTCTTAAAGATTCGAAGCTGCAAACGTGTCTGAACTCCGGCGTGCCTTAGGGCACACGGGCGGTCTCGGTCGACGAGCGAATTCAAGCCGCGGATGAATAGATGCGCCCGGCGAGTTTACGTTGTTGTTTGCGCGGCGCATCGTACCCCGGAAAAGCGGATTACTCACGCTCCGCCACTTCTTGCTAGTCGACGTGTTCACCTTCAGACATAAAACTTTGTTCGGATGGTGGTAGGCGATCTCCGGGCTTTGCCCAGAATACGTATAACGTGGGCCAGAGAATCACACTAACCAGCAGTTCGACAATCAGGCCGCCGACGATCACGATTGCGAAAGGACGCTGCGAGTCGGAGCCGATGTCGTGGGACATGGCGGCGGGGAGCAGCCCTAATGTGGCGACCAGCATCGTCATCATGATTGGGCGCAGGCGGAGAGCGGCACCTTCTTTCGCAGCCTCGCGAACGGGCATGCCGCGGGCCCGAAGTTGATTGATGTACTCGACCATGATGACGCCAATTTCGACAGAGACGCCGATCAGGGCGAGGAATCCGAGGCCTGAGGAAACGCTGAAGTGGGTGCCGGTGATCAGCAGGCTGAGGAATCCGCCTAAGGGAGACAATGCGACGACGGCGAGGATGAGGCCAACCCACTTCCACGAACCGAAGGCGGAATACAGGACGAATGACATCAGCAAGAGTGTGACGGGAACAATGATCGCGAGGCGGCGAGCGGCGCGCTGCTGGCTTTCGTATTCGCCGGTCCAGTCCAGGTGATAGCCATCGGGCAATTGCACTTTCTTGGCGACTTCATCGATGGCTTGGCGAACTGTGCTGCCGAGATCGCGACCGCGCACGCTGTATTTGATCGCGATATAGCGCTGATTACCTTCGCGATAGATGGTGGAGGCGCCATCGTCCAGAGTGATTCCGCAGAGTTGAGCGAGCGAGACTCTCTCGCCTGACGGAGCGAGAAGGCGAATGTTGGAAATGTCTTCGACCGTACGGCGGTAGTTGGGCTGGTAGCGAACAGTCATGTCGAAGCGCTGTTCGCCGATAAGGATTTGACTGACGGCTTTGCCGCCGACCGCGCTCTCGATGGCGTCCTGAACGTCGCTGACGTTAATGCCGAAGCGGTCCGCGGCAGCACGATCGACGTTGAGATTGACGTTGGGCTGACCGCGGACCTGGAATGTACCGAGGTCGGCGACTCCCGCGATCTGGCTCATCACGCCCTGGATCTGCTCGGCTTTTTCTTCGAGAGTCTTCAGGTCGGTGCCGAACAGCTTCACAGCCAGTTCACCCTTCACGCCGCTGACGGCTTCCTCCACATTGTCTGAAATCGGTTGCGAGAAATTCCATCCGACTCCGGGAAATTGCGAGAGCTTCTGATCCATTGCAGCGATGAGTTCGTCTTTTCTGCTGTGAAACTGGAGGCGCCATAGCTCACGGGGACGCAGGTCGACGAAAAATTCGGTGTTGTAGAAGCCGCTGGCGTCGCTGCCATCATCGGGACGCCCGACCTGGCTAACGACTTGCGCGACTTCGGGGAAATCCGCTAGCACGAGGCGGGCGCGCTTGGACATTTCAATGCTGGAGGAGGGTCCGGTACTGGGAGCGAGGGTGCCACGGATCCAGATCGCTCCTTCGTCGAGGTGAGGAAGAAATTCCGAGCCGATGATTCCGCTCAGAGCAAGAAAGAGCATCAGACCAAGGGCAAGCAGGCCCATCGCCAGGGTGAGTTGAAGGTGATCGAAACACCAGTCGAGGCTGCGAACATAGCTGCGGTTCAGCCACTCGAGAACAGGATTTCGCCATTCCTTAATTCCGCGGCTGAAGAAGAAGTTGCAGAGCACCGGGGCTACGAAAAGAGCAAAGATCAGCGCGCCGAGCAGCGCAAAGACCACAGTCCACGCCATGGGACTGAACAGGCGGCCTTCCACGCGCTGAAGGGTGAAAATAGGAAGATACGAAACAATAATAATGATGCGAGCGAAGAAGACGGGCTTCTGCACTTCGTGAGCCGCGACGGCGACGATTTCGCGAAAGGACTTTTTGTGATCGCCGAAAGACGTGTGGCGAAGAATGTTTTCGACCATCACGACCGAGCCATCGACGACCATGCCGAAGTCAAGAGCGCCGAGCGAGAGCAAGTTCGCGGGGATCTGACGAAGGTCGAGAAGAATCGCCGCGAAGAGCAATGAAAAGGGAATGGTGAAGGCAACGATGAGCGCGCTGCGGACGTTGCCCAGGAAAAGGAAAAGGATGAGGGTTACCAGGAGGACGCCATCGGTCAGATTGCGCAATACGGTACGTGTGGTATGGCGCATCAACTCGCTACGATCGAGATGAGGAACGAGTTTCACTCCCGCGGGAAGCAAGCCCTTCTTGCCCTGGGCGCCATTGAGTTGGTCGATTTTCTGGTGCAGCGCATCGAGAGTTGTCTCCCCTACGGCACCCTTCCGAAGCAGCACGATGCCTTCGACAACGTCGTCATCGTTCAGGATCGTGCCATCTTGCTTGCGGATGGTTCTTCCGAGTTGTCCGAGGCGGACTTTCGGCGCCTGCACGACGTTGCCGAGATCGCGTACGCGAACGGGTGTGCCGTTTTGCACTTTGACCACGGTGGCGGCGATGTCGTCGGTAGTCTGCATGAGGCCGACGGCGCGGACGTTCAGGGCTTGCTGGCCGCGCTCGATGAATCCACCGCCGGCGTTGATGTTGTTGGCGATGAGCGCCTGCTCGACTTGTGGAAGGGATAGCCCGTAGCCCACGAGTCGATTGGGATCAAGCTGCACTTGATATTCGCGAGTGGGACCCCCGAAGGGGTTCACGTCAACGATGTTCGGAACGGATTTCAGTTGGTTCACGACAAACCAGTCGTTGAGTGCCTTCAGTTCCATCACGTCGTATTTCGGATTGGTGCTCGTCAGCGTGTAGAACATGATCTGGCCGGTGGGACTGTAGTCGGGACCGATTCCGGTAGTCACGCCTGCAGGAAGTGTGACGTTTTGCAGGCGATCGAGCACCTCCTGACGTGCGTTGAAGGTGGTGATGTCGTCGTCATAAATGAGGGTGATGACGGAGAGACCCATCAGCGAGACGGAGCGCAAGTGGGTGAGATGAGCAACTCCGTTGAGTTCAACTTCCAGCGGAACAGTGATCTGCTGTTCGACTTCTTCTCCGGCGTGACCCGGCCATTGCGTGATGACTTGCGCGTAGGTATCAGCGACGTCGGGATACGCCTCGATGGGTAAGGCGTGGAAGGAAATGATTCCCCAGACGAAAAGCACCAGGGCTCCCCCAAGCACGAGAAGGGGATTGGCGAGGGCAAAATCGATGGCCTTGCGGATCATTTAGTCTCCCGATCTCTTGTCGGCGACTTCGGTGGAGAATTCGAGCGCATTGCTGACGACTTCATCTCCAGGCTTGACGCCATTCCGAATCTCCTGCATGCCGTCGGGAGCGATGCCATCGGCCTGCACCGCGATCTTGCGGAAGCTACTTCCGGAGTCTTTGCGGAAGACCCAATCTTTGTCGTGCAGTCGCATTACGGCGGTGGAAGGAACGACGACGCGGTCGGTCAACTTGCGTGACCGGAAAGTGGCCACTGCAAACATGCCGGAACGCAGGGAACCGTCGGTATTGCCGAGCACGATGCGGACCTTCGCTGAACGCGTATTGGGGTCGAGAACGCGAGAGATATCGGCAACCTTGCCTTGAAATACCCGTTCAGGGAAGGCGTTGAGACGGATCTGGGCGTAGTCGCCGAGGTGCACGTCGCCGAGATCGTTCTCGAAGACATCGCAAACCACCCACACCTCGGCGAGGTTAGCGATGGTGAAGAGGTTGGGTGTGTTGTCGAGACTCTTGACACCTTCCGACCCAGCGACATTTTGTTCGACGATGGTTCCGTCGACAGGCGCCTTCAGCTCGATCAGAGGACTGGGGTGATCGGGATCGGCGCCCAACAGGCGAACGCGTTGCTGCCCAGTTTCGACGTCGACTTTAGCTTTGTCTACGGTGTCTTGGGCGGCTTCCAGGTCTTTCGCGGCAATGGCGCCGTGTTCGTACAGCGTCTGAGCGCGTTCAAAAGCCTTGCGCGAGAGAACCTCATCGGCCTTCGCCTTCCGGTAGTCGGATAAAGCGCCGGCCATGTCCGGACTCGAAATGATGAGAAGCGTTTGGCCTTTTTTCACCGTATCCCCGAGTTTGACTTTGAGATCCACCACACGACCCCCACCTAGCGAAGTCACATGGATGGTGCGATTCACATCTGGAGAGACCGTGCCGTTGGCAGTGACGACGGTGGGCAGAGCACGAATTTCTGCTTTTGCCGTTTTGAACAATTCGGGATGATCTGCGGTGAAGAGATCAGGATCGAGCGTGACGGGAGGCTTGCTGGCGGCTGCTGGCATCTCGCGAGAACAGGCAACTGCGGCCGCAAGAGCAACGAGCAGCAATCCAGCCGATATGACGCGTGACACGGGAATCCCGAGAATCGCGAGACCAATTTCATTTCCGAGGGAAAAGTGACTCATGGGATGACCTCGCGGCCTACTGCCAGATTCATTTGTGCAGCAGCGGTGAGATAAGAGCCGATGAGATTCAGGTAGCTGAGCTGCACGGAGCGGTATTCGCTTTCGGCGTTTAGAAAATCCAGTAGGGGCACGCCGCCGTGTTGGTAGGAGAAGAAAATCGTATCGCGCACGCGCACCGCCTGACTGAGGTATTGGCGTTTGTAGGGCTTCAGGAGATCGAGGTCGCTGTTGAGAGCGGCGTAGGCGGAATCGACATCGGCGTAGACCTGAGTCTCAACACCTTGACGCAACCGATCGTTGCGCCTGATGTCGATTTTCGTCCGGAGTTTCTCTCCCTGGTTCGTATCGAAGACTCTTAGTGGGATGTTGACGCTCGCGCCGATGGTGTTCAACGCATTGGGGTTATTGAACGAGCCGTTGTGGGTAAACCAGAGCCCGATCGTAGGGTCGGTGGCTCCGTTAGCCTCGGCCAGTTTGTAGTTTGTCTCCGCTTGTTGGACGGAGAGCGCCGCAGCGAGAAGATCCGGGCGGGAGTCGAGAGCGTGCTTGCGGTAGTCGTCTAGTGAGAGTAGGTCCTCACCAAAATCGAATGTGCCTGCGACATCGACGCTCTCGATTGGCCGGCGATCGTCGAGCAGGGCGAGCAGATTGATCTTGGTGGTTCGCAGGTTCACCAATGCGGTTTGCCAGTCAGATTCGTATTGAGCGCGCGCAAGTTCGAGGCGATCGAGGTCGATGCGGGAAATGTCTCCGGCCTGGAAGCGATCTGTACTGACTTTTAGAATTTTGTCGTAGTAGCCGAGGTTGTCTTGCGCAAGGCTAAACACAGCTTTCGCTTGCAGAATACCGATAAACGCGGTGCGTAGATTGAAGAGCAACGTGCGCTCGGCATCGGACTGCTGGGCGATACCGATGGCCGTACTTTGTTTGGCCGCCTCGTAGCGCAGTCCCCGCTTGTTGCGACGTTCGAACAGATAACTTACGCCGGGCGAGATGAACGTTCCGGCAAAAGGCTGCCAAACTCCTCGGCTAGGGACGATCTGCGTGCCATCGGCCGATAGAGTGAAATCCGGATTAGGACGAAGGTGGGCAGTGATCTCCTGGGCTTTCAGCTCATCGATATTTAACCTGCTGGCCATCAGGGCGGAGTTCTGGAGTTCGAAATGTCCCTTGACTTGATCCCACGTCCAAACCTCGGCGCGAGGCGGGGCCTGCGATGGCGTTTGTGCGCACATGCTTACGGCCATCAGAGCCAGTACGATCGTTGGCTTTGGTAGTGTCCACTGCATCAGGAGTGCCTCTTCAGTCGATTCACGCAGCTGGAGAAATCGTGATAGCGGGACGCCGGACGACAAGTCTTCGTCACCCAGACGGTTTTTTCCTACTATCAAAATTTCAAAAGGTATTTGGATCGCCGATTTCTTCCAACGATGCGGCGAGCCGAAATTAGGCGAGGAGGGAACTAGGAGGAGAACGGCCCGGCCTTAAGTCGACGCGGGCTTTTGACGTGGACCCGTGTGGAGCAGGTGTGCTGTGCCAGCCCGGATCGCCAGTGAAAGAAAAGTTCGAAGAGAAAATGAGGGCTGGCTGAATATGCCACTTGGAAGCGGAGAGCCGTTCATTGCTGTGCTGGCGGATGCTGTGTTTGCTGCAAGGGGATTCTTCGAACTCCGCCCGCATGGCGCAAAGATCATCAGTGGCTGAAATCACCGGGAAGAGGACGACAATCACGCATCCCAGGGCGAACAGGCACTGCCATGCGGAAGGCTTGCGCGCGACAGCAGCGACACTGCGGCTGCACCACAGCCAGTAGGCCGGCAACGCCAGCAGCAGCCACGCGAGATTCAGGAGCAGTTCCATCAAGTGCCAAAGGCCAACGGAGCCAGAAGTCTTGAGTCGTCAGTTTTGCAGAAATCCCAAATCCGAGTCAATGTGGCTTCCGTTGCCTTCTGCATCGTGGAAGGCTGAAACGGATTCTCTTGGCACGATTTGGCCGTGGTAAACCGGGGCAAGCGGTGTAAACTGTGGGCCGTTTCTGAAGGTAAAGAGCAGCGAGGTTGCGCATGATATCCAGAGCCCTTACGGCCACAGTGATGTCAACCGTGTTCACGCTGGCAGTGATGATCGAGTCCCCACCTGCGATCCAGGCACAAAGCTTTGGAGTTCTCTACCACTTTACAGGCGGAGCCGACGGAGCAAATCCGTACGCGTCTGCCTTGGTCCGAGACTCGGTCGGTAATCTCTATGGAACTACAGAATACGGTGGCGATCTCAGCTGCACGGGCGGGTTATCGCCCGGCTGTGGAACCGTGTTCAAGTTGAATAGCGGCAGCGAGACGGTGCTGCATAGTTTTGCTGGATCCCCAGACGGTGCGTTCCCGCTGCCGGGTCTGATTCATGACTCGGCAGGAAATCTATACGGTACCACTTTCGAAGGTGGCACAGGCTCCGGCTCCAGCGGGACCGTCTTCAGAGTAACCGCCACCGGCAATGACGCGGTTCTCTACAGCTTTACTGGCTCTCCCGATGGAGATAGTCCTTTCTCGGTCTTGACTCGGGATTCATTCGGGAACTTCTACGGCACCACCAGGTCTGGTGGCGCCTTCGGTTTCGGATCTGTGTTCAAACTGAGTAAGCGCGGCAAGGAGACCGTTTTGTACAGCTTTTCGGGTGGGCCGGACGGCGGAACGCCGTTCGGAGGGTTAATCCTTGATTCTGCAGGTACTCTCTACGGCACTACCTATGCGGGCGGGCCTTCAGCTGGCCACGGAGTTGTGTTCAAGTTGGACGCAAGCGGGACCGAGACGGTACTGCACACCTTCACGGCAAGCACGGATGGAGCAAATCCCTACGCGGGGCTGACCCGTGATAACCAGGGCAACCTATACGGAACCACTTATTTCGGCGGCAAATTTGGCTTCGGGACCATCTTTAAGATCGACACGACCGGAAAGGAAACTGTGCTTCACAGTTTTGCCGGACCGGAGGGAGCGAATCCATACTTTGGCAGTTTAGTCATTGACGGGAAGGGAAACCTCTTCGGCGCTGCTTCGACGGGAGGCGCATCAAATCTTGGGACGGTCTTTGCTTTGAACCTGATTTCTCGAAAGCTGAGGGTTTTACACACGTTCGACGGTGCCGATGGAGCAAATCCCCTGGGGGGCTTACTCCGCGATACTCATGGCAGACTCTACGGCACTACCTACCAAGGCGGGACCTTCGGTGCCGGTGTTGTCTTTATACTTGCACCTTGATTTCAGGAGTGCGAGCAAGATTCTGGTCTACTCCTGTGACCCTGACAGGGTTCATTCGCAAGTTCGAGTTGCGCCACGGTTTTCGATGTTCTCGACTGATGCCAGTGATACAGTTTTCCGCGGAACTCCAACGAATAGGAGAAACTACAGAATCTGTAGCGGAAGATAGGAACCGCTTGTAAGCCCATCAAACACAGGTGTTATCGCGGAAATATAGGATTCATCCGCACTTGCTGGAAGTGGCGGTACTCGAATCCCACCCTCTCCGCCATTACCTTAGTTATCTAGCACTTGCAAGCTGGTGATACCTACACTGAGTCCATGGGGTATACCTTTTCAGGGTGCCCCACCAAGGAGCGGTGTA
>Ga0070711_100000079_pt1 | contig 53822 bp, 46 predicted proteins | sample LARL53metaG_FD_65452 | JGI IMG/M metagenome (GOLD analysis project Ga0070711, IMG submission 65452) | Corn, switchgrass and miscanthus rhizosphere microbial communities from Kellogg Biological Station, Michigan, USA - LAR L5-3 metaG | ecosystem: Host-associated > Plants > Roots > Rhizosphere ... | reverse complement strand
CTCCCGGCGCGTGCTGAAGCCATGGACAAGCCAGGGAAGCGGCTTCAAAGAATCGCCTTGAAGGATGTCGCTTGAAGTTGTTCGGGAAGTCTTGGGTGGCACGGTAACATCTTAACAATCCCTTGCGGTCACTCCTAACTGTGTGCGACAAAACTTTGAGCCTACCGATGTGAGCCAATCAGTTGCCGGAGGGGGAGCCATGTTTCAGCCGCACGCCGGGGTATAATGCCGCGCTGCGGATCATTATCCGGAAATCAAATCTTTTTTACTGACAGTTCAGGAGCCCTATCGATGCGTGTCTTTCTCGTGACCTTAGCCTTGCTATGCACAATGTGTGCCCCCGTTGTGGCGCAAACTTCGTCGGGTGACGAACCCAAGGAAAAGAAACCCAAAAATGCCGAACAGGCTAAGAGTCAAGAGAGAAAAACCCAACCGGCCGAAAAGGCTCCGGAACCAGGCCAGCCTGCGGAGGAGCAGAAGCAACCCAAGCCCGGGACCGATAAGGACAAAGAAGAGTTCGACGTGTCTGAAATACCACCCATTGTGACCCACCATCAACTGACGCTTGAGGGCAAGCCGCTGAAGTACACCGCAACCGCAGGGCGGCTTCCGATTAAGCGCGCTGACGGAAAAATTGAAGCTGAGATGTTTTTCGTCGCTTACACCCTAGATGGCCAGGAAGCTGGCAAACGCCCGCTCACGTTCGCCTTTAATGGCGGTCCGGGATCGGCGACGATCTGGCTTCACATGGGTGCGCTCGGTCCAAAGCGGGTAGCGATGCAGTCAGACGGCTTGTTGCCGCCGGCGCCTTACCGTATTGCGGATAATCCATACACACTGCTCGATAAAAGTGATGTGGTGTTCGTGGACGCCATGTCTACCGGCTTTAGCCGCGCCGCCAACTCGGATCTAGCGAAAAAGTTTCTGGGAGTGAAAGGCGACATCGAAGCCTTCAGCGAATTCATCCGGCTATACCTCACTCGCTACGAGCGTTGGAGTTCTCCGCTATTTCTGTTTGGCGAGAGTTACGGAACGACGCGCGCCGCGGGCATTGCGGGAAATCTGGTGGATCAGGGGATTTCCTTCAATGGCATCACCCTGCTCTCGACTGCGTTGAGTTTCCAGACCTTGGTCGACAACAAAAGTAACGATCAGCCTTACATTCTGCTGATCCCAACCTTCACCATGATTGCGGGCTATCACAAAAAGTTGCCGCCCGAGCTCGCGCAGGATATGAACAAAGCCCGCCAGGAATCAACGCAATGGGCGTCGAACGAATACTCGCAGGCGTTGGCGAAGGGCGATGGGCTGACCACCGAAGAGCGGCAAAAGCTTATCGATCAGATGGCGCGCTACACCGGGCTGAACCGGGAAGTCATCGATCAGGCCAACCTGCGCATCGATGTGCAAAAGTTCACGCACTATTTGTTGCTCGACCAGAAGTTACGGGTTGGCCGGTTAGACGGGCGTTTCACAGGTCCCGATCCGGACGGAACGCTGGATACCCCTTTCTACGATCCGACACAGTCGGCAATCCTGCCTCCCTATACCTCGGTGTTCAACAACTATGTTCGTACCGAATTGGGTTACAAGACCGACATGCCCTACCAGGTGTTTCCGTCAGATGAAAATGTTTTTGAAAATGCTTGGAACTGGGGATCGGCGAGCAACGGCTTCCCGGACACCGCCACTGCGCTTCGCCAAGCCATGGTGAAGAACCCTTATTTGAAGGTGCTCGTGATGGAAGGCCTTTATGATCTGGCCACTCCGTCGTTTGCCGCCGATTACACCATCGATCATCTAAATCTTGGGCCGCAATTTCGTAAGAACATTTCGTTCGCTACTTTCGAAGCGGGCCACATGGTCTATCTACCTATTGACGGTTTGAAGAAATTGAAAGGCGATGAAGCGGGATTTATGGATAAATCGCTCGCCGGTAATTAATGAACCTCGGCCAAGGGCCAATGGTTTCGGCATGCGTGAAGAGGGTGTGACCCTTTTGTCTACGAGAGTTTCGGTGCGCGCCGGTGCCACGCGGTCGCTTGTTCGTAAGCGTGGGCGAGCCGCAGAATCCTCGTTTCCCCCCAGTGCGGTCCGACGATTTGCAGGCCGATCGGCAATCCCGAGGAAGTAAATCCACACGGAATCGAAATCGCCGGCAATCCCCAAACGTTGATCGGGCGCGTGTTTCGCAAGAGCATCAATTCTTTCGGGCGGAGAAGGTCGGGGTTTTGCTTCAGTTCTGCGATTGATGGCGCCGCAATGGGCGTGGTCGGGGTCACAAGCAGATCCACCTTCTCGAAAAGCGCCGCAATATCGTGGCGGCACCGATCCAGTTCACGGCGGCACTCCAGCATAGTTTCCGGGCTGACGTTCTGGCCGGTCCGAATCCGTCGCAGAGTTTCGGGCTGATATTCCGCTGCGCGACTGGCCACGAAATCTGCGTGAACGGCATAGGACTCTGCACTTTGCAGGGTCCGGTCCACGGGGACGGACAGCGCCAGATCACGAAGCTCAACCCCCATCGACGCGAGACCTGAAAGTGCATGTGTAATTGCTGACTCGATCTCAGGATCGAGGTCGGCAAAAAAAAATTTTCTGGGGATGCCAATTCGTAATGGGCTTGCAGGTTTTTCCAGCCCAGTGAGGTAGTCCTCGATAGGGGTATCCACGCTCGCTTTGTCTGTCGTGTCGAAACCCGCAATGGCCTGAAGGATGATTGCGGTATCGGCGACCGTTCTTGCGATTGGCCCCACGTGATCGAGTGATTTGGATAACGGAATGATGCCGCGGGCGCTGACCCTTCCATACGTTGGCTTCAGCCCAGCCACGCCGCAGAGTGCCGCCGGTTCACGAACCGAGCCTGCTGTATCGGTGCCGATGGCGCCGTAACATAATCCCGCAGCAACCGCAGTGGCGGAGCCTCCGGAAGACCCGCCAGCAATATATTCCGCATTCCACGCATTTCGAACTTCACCGAAGTAGCTCACCATCGAGCTGCCTCCGTAAGCGAATTCGTGCAGGTTCTGTTTTCCCAACAGTACCGCGCCAGCATCTTTCAGACGACGGACAACTTCAGCGTCTTCCACCGGAACGCGATCCTTAAACAGACCGCTGGCCGCAGTGGTGCGAACGCTGGCGGTATCGATCAAATCCTTAAGTGCAATGGGAACGCCATGCAGCGGGCCACGCCATTTGCCTCGTTGAATCTCGCCTTCAGTGTGGCGTGCCTGCGCACGCGCGGAGTCAGCGGTCACAGTTATGAAAGCGTTCAGCTGCGAGTTTAGCTTCTCTATGCGCGTCAAACAGTCTTCCGTCAATTCCACGGGTGAGACAGACCCTTCGCGCAACAACTCGCTGATCTGCTGGATCGACCGCAATCCTTTTGTCCTCGTGGGCAATATTATCTTGTACTCGGGCTGATCGTGTGGGAGGCGACTCGCCCGCGATTGTTTGATCGTGGGTCGAGAAGCGCCGTTCTGTAGGAACTATCCGAACTATCAAACAATCGTAGTTCCGAAATGCCAAGTCCACTAGGTACCCACTACATACCCTACCTGTGGCGGGTTTGAGGAAGGCCTATAATTATTTAGTTATTTACCGTTCCTCTCCGAGCGGAGGTCTAAGATAGCGCCATGGCTCAGATGACCGCGACTCCCGTCAGCACGCAGGGTTTTTTTGTCGATGGCAAGTGGTGGGAGGAAGGCGATGCGGTTGAAATTCACGCGCCCTATGATGGTCGCGTGATCGGTTCCGTCTTTCAGGGTAGACGGGAGCACGCCGAAAGAGCCATCGTCGCGGCCGTCAAGGCCTTCGGTACCACCCGGCGGTTGCCCGCCTTCGAGCGCCAGCGCGTCCTTCGCCGGGTGTCCGAGAACATTTCCGAGCGCAAACAGGAATTTGCCCGCACCATGGCTCAGGAGGCCGGCAAACCGATCAAGGCCGCGCGTACTGAAGTGGATCGTGCCATCTTTACCTTCAACGTCGCTGCCGAAGAGAGCACGCGGATTTACGGCGAGTACCTTCCGCTCGACTGGCAAGAATTTACCGCCGGGCGTTGGGGCATCGTGCGGCGCTTTCCACTGGGGCCAATTTCCGGAATCACTCCGTTTAATTTCCCTTTAAACCTGGTTGCTCACAAAGTAGCGCCCGCCATCGCCGCCGGATGCCCCTTGATATTGAAGCCCGCTCCGCAAACTCCGTTTACCGCCATGCTTCTGGCTGAGGCAGTGCAACAGGCCGGGTGGCCGGATGGCGGCTTGAACGTACTTCCTCTTTCAAACGAGGATGCCGGACTTCTGGTCACCGACGAGCGCATCAAGCTGATCAGTTTCACTGGGAGCGCCGCTGTTGGCTGGCAGATCAAAAAGAATTGCGGCAAGAAGAAAGTCGTTTTGGAACTGGGGGGGAACGCTGCCGTAATTGTTCACAGTGATGCTGACTTGGCCTATGCCGCTGACCGCTGCGTGGTAGGAGGGTTTTCCTATGCCGGGCAAACTTGCATTTCGGTGCAGCGCATTCTGGTTGAGCGTTCGGTCTGCGCCAGGTTTACCGATTTACTGCTGGAAGGCGTAAAGAAGCTGAAGACCGGCGATCCTCTCGACGATTCAACTGATTTGGGGCCGCTGATAAGGGAAAGTGACGCAGTGCGTGCTAGTGACTGGATTCAAGAGGCGGTTCGTACTGGAGCGCGTATCCTTTGCGGCGGACAGCGGCGAGGGCCGGTGCTTGAGCCTACAGTTTTGACCGGAACGCGAGCCGAGATGAAAGTAAACTGCCAGGAAATATTTGCACCCGTGGTCACGGTCGAGCCTTACGATAACTTCGACCAAGCCCTGCGCCAGGTTAATAATTCTCCCTATGGACTGCAGGCCGGCCTTTTCACGCGCGATGCAAAGTTGATATTCAATGCCTACGAAGAGTTGGAAGTCGGAGGATTGATCGCGGGCGACGTTCCTGCCTTTCGCATCGATCACATGCCCTACGGTGGAATCAAGGACTCCGGCTTGGGACGCGAGGGTTTGCGCTATGCAATCGAAGAAATGACCGAACCCAAATTACTGGCCATGAACCTGAAGTAGAAATAGCCGCAAGAGGTGCGATTGTGGAAAGAAAGGCAGGTATTCCGCAAGATCGCTTTTTTCCAACGTTCGAAACGATTCGCAGCGATGCGTTGGCAATATTCCCCCTGCTATAATCAAAAGTTTTCTGGCACCTAGAACTGCGGTCAATGAACGTTTAGACCAACGCTTCAATAACCGGGCGCCGATGTCGGGCTCCCGCCGCACGGATATTTCTTTCGATGCAGATCTTTCATCGCAGCACGAACACACTTTCACGAGCGACCATCTACGGCGCTGTGTTTGTGGTAGCTGCATTATTCTGGGCGGCGGCGGAAATCCAACGGTCTCCTTACGTCACATACGCGGGCGTGCGACGTCCTCAGCCGGTTCCATTCAGCCACCAGCACCATGTCGCCGGACTGGGAATCGATTGCCGTTACTGTCATACTTCAGTTGAAAACTCCAGCTTCGCCGGCATTCCGCCCACCAAGACCTGCATGAACTGCCACTCCCAGATTTGGACTAACGCGCCGCTGCTCGAGCCGGTGCGCGAAAGTTATAAGGGTGGCAAGTCGCTGGTGTGGACGCGCGTTAATGATCTTCCGGATTTTGTTTACTTCAACCACAGCATTCATATCAACAAGGGTGTGGGATGCAATACTTGCCACGGTCCGGTCGATCGAATGCCGCTGATGTACAACTATGCTTCCCTGCAAATGGAGTGGTGTCTCGATTGCCATCGCGGGCCGGAAAAATATCTGCGGCCGCGCGATCAGGTATTCAACATGCGCTACGAGCCGCCGTCAGGAGGCAACGCGGTAGAGGTTGATGGCAAGGCCTACACTGACCAGCTCACACTGGGAACTGACCTGGTAAAGAAATACAAGTTGCGTACGGTAACGGACATTACTAGTTGTTCCACCTGCCACCGGTGAGGATTTGTGTGCGTTTCAACGGTGCATTTCAGCGGGGGCCGTCGGGACGCTGGAACTGCGGGGCACGGAAGCGGTTGGATAGAGTTCGACGTTATGAAGATCGAAGAGGAAAATAGCAGTCCACGACCCGAAGCCGTCTGCCCAACCAAGAAGGCTACGTTAGGCTTAGACGAGATTCGTGACCGTATCGCCGGCACTAAGGGGCCTGAGTACTGGCGCAGCCTTGAAGAACTGGCGGGCAGTCCTGATTTCCAAGAGATGATGCACCGCGAGTTTCCCAAGGGAGCGTCTGAGTGGCTTGATTCCGTTTCGCGGCGTGGGTTCATGAAATTGATGGGAGCCTCGCTCGCGATGGCAGGGATGACTGCCTGCACCAAGCAGCCTCTAGAACCGATCGTTCCTTATGTCAAACAGCCAGAAGAAGTGATTCCCGGCCGGCCTCTGTTTTTTGCGACTGCGTTCACGTTGGGTGGTTATGCCAGTCCCATACTTGTGGAAAGCCATCTCTACCGTCCAACCAAAATAGAGGGTAATGATCGGCATCCGGCAAGCCTGGGCGGAACGGATATTTTTTCCCAGGCTTCGATCTTGGGCATGTACGATCCCGATCGCTCGCAAACCTTAACCTACCTGGGTGACGTGCGGACCTGGGGATCGTTGCAGGCGGCGATGCGAGCCCCGCTCAGTATCCAGAAAAATTTACAAGGCGCGGGCATTCGCATTCTGACTCCTACTATTTCTTCGCCCACGCTCTCGGATCAACTACATTCGGTGCTTAAGGCGTTCCCCGAGGCAAAGTGGCATGTTTACGATCCGGTAAACCGCGACAACGTGCTCGAAGGCGCGAAGTTGGCATTCGGCCAGCCGGTGGAGACGCAGTACAAGTTTGAGAATGCGGATGTAATTCTATCGCTCGACGCTGATTTCCTTTATGCAGGATTCCCCGGCTGCACGCGTTATGCGCGCGACTTCGCGAAGCGCCGCAATCCCGATTCTGGAAACATGAGCCGGCTGTATGTTGTCGAAAGCACGCCGAGTTCGACCGGAGCGAAGGCGGACCACCGGATTCCCATGAGAGCATCGGAGATCGAGCCATTCGCGAAAAATTTGGCTTCATCTCTCAGTAACAGCGGCGGAAACCAATTATCAGGAGAATTGGGGAAACTCGGCGCCGCAATTCTGAACGAGCTGCAAAGCCACCGAGGTGCGAGTCTGGTGATTGCGGGCGATCATCAACCGCCCCTCGTGCACGCGTTGGTCCAAGGGATCAATCAGGCGCTAGGCAACGTGGGCAAAACGGTTTTCTACACCGACTCGGTCGATGCCAACCCGATCCATCAAACCGAATCGTTGAAAGATCTGGTGGCCGACATGCGCGGCGGCCAGGTGGACATCTTGCTCATTCTGGGAGGAAATCCAGCCTACGATTCTCCCGCCGATCTTGGATTTGCCGATGCCATGAAGAGTCCGAGCGTCCCGTTTCGTGTTCATCTCGGCCTTTACCAGAACGAGACCGCCGAACTCTGCCAGTGGCATGTGAATGAGGCGCACTATCTCGAAGCCTGGGGCGACACGCGGGCGTACGATGGCACAGTAAGCATCGTGCAGCCGCTGATTGCTCCGTTGTACGACGGCAAGAGCGCTTACGAGTTGTTGGCGATGATCTCTGGGCAGCCGCAAGCAAGTGGTCACGACATCGTTCAGGCTTACTGGAAGACGCAGCATCCGGGCGCGGACTTTGATACCTTTTGGCGGAAGTCTCTGCATGACGGCTGGATTGAGGGAACAGCTTTTGTGCCGAAGCAGGTTGCGATCAAGACGGCAGGCCTCCCGGCAGCTTCGACCGCGGATGTAAAAGCCATCGAGATAAATTTCCGCCGCGATCCTTCCATCTACGACGGACAATTCTCCAACAACGGCTGGCTGCAGGAACTTCCCAAACCGATGAACAAGCTCACCTGGGATAATCCCGTTTTGATGGGTGTTGCGATGGCGGATCGGATGGGGATCAAAACCGAAGATCTGGTCGAATTGGAATTGAACGGCAAGAAAGTGACTGCGCCGGTCTGGATTCAAGTGGGCCATCCCGACAATTCCGTCACTGTGTTTTTAGGCTATGGACGTCGCCGGGCAGGACGGGTAGGAACGGGCGCGGGCTTTGACATGTACCAGTTGCGGTTCAGCACCACTCCCTGGATTACGAGTGGGGTGGCAATCCGCAAGGCGGGAGGCACGTACAAGCTGGCCTCCACTCAGGGTTACCAGACGATGGAGACGCCCACGGGGACCAGGCCCTTGGTGCGGACCGCGAGTCTTGAGGAATACCGTAAGGAACCGAATTTCGCGAAAGAAGAGGAGCCACCCGCTGAGCTCACTCTGTACAAGCCGTATCCGTACGCAGCCGAGCCCTACGCCTGGGGCATGACCATCGATATGAATGCCTGCGTGGGCTGCAACAATTGCATTGTCGCCTGCCAATCGGAAAATAACATTGCCGTGGTTGGCAAAGAACAAACCGTTCTAGGACGGCACATGCACTGGCTCCGGGTAGACTCCTATTACCAAGGCGACCGCGATAATCCTAAAGCCTATTTTCAGCCCGTACCCTGCCAACAATGTGAAAACGCGCCGTGTGAAGTGGTTTGCCCGGTAGGTGCAACCGTCCACAGCAGCGAAGGTTTGAATGACATGGTCTACAACCGCTGCGTAGGCACGCGGTACTGTTCGAATAACTGTCCCTATAAAGTTCGACGTTTCAACTTCTTGCTATTTCAAGACTGGGAAACACCGCAGTACAAGATGATGAGAAATCCGGACGTTACCGTGCGCAGCCGCGGCGTGATGGAAAAATGCACCTACTGTGTGCAGCGTATCAACGAACACCGGATCGATGCGGAGAGGGAAGACCGCAAAATTCAGGACGGTGAATTAGTGACTGCCTGCCAGCAGTCCTGTCCTGCAGACGCCATTGTTTTTGGCAACATCAATGATCCCAACAGCCGGGTCTCAAAACTGAAAGCCGGGGCACGAAATTATAGCCTGTTGGGAGATCTCAACACCCGGCCACGCACAACCTACCTGGCCGATATTCGAAACCCCAACGGAGAATTGGAAGCGGCGAAAGATTCGCTCGCGGAGCACAGTTAGAGATGGAAGAGCCGGTCCAAGTCCCACGCGCGCAGATCATCGAACCTGGCTACACCTTTGGCTCGGTCACGGAAAAGATCAGCTCTATCGTGCTGACACGGCCCACCTCGAACGGGTGGTTTGTCGGCTTCGGCATCGCTTTTCTGCTCACCATGATGATGCTGTTCGCCATCTCTTACTTGTTTGTCAAAGGAGTGGGCATCTGGGGTGTGACCATCCCCATCGGATGGGGATTTGCCATTGTCAATTTCGTTTGGTGGATTGGAATAGGTCACGCGGGAACGCTGATTTCTGCCATCCTGCTTCTGTTGCGGCAGTCGTGGCGCAACTCGATCAACCGCTTTGCCGAGGCGATGACCCTCTTCGCGGTAGCAAGCGCAGGTATTTTCCCCCTCATTCACGTCGGACGGCCCTGGCTCGCCTACTGGCTCTTTCCGTATCCCAACACTATGAGGTACTGGCCGCAATTCCGCAGCCCTCTGGTGTGGGACGTTTTTGCGGTTTCAACTTATGCCACGATTTCAGCTCTCTTCTGGTTTATTGGACTCATCCCAGATCTTGCAACATTGCGCGACCGCTCTGAAGAGCGCTGGAAGAAAATCATTTACGGCATTTTAGCTTTGGGATGGCGCGGTTCTGCGCGGCACTGGCACCGCTATGAGACCGCCTATTTGTTGCTGGCGGGTTTGGCGACGCCGCTGGTGCTTTCGGTGCACACGGTCGTGAGTTTTGACTTTGCCATCGCCATCGTTCCCGGTTGGCACACTACGATTTTCCCGCCATATTTCGTCGCGGGCGCAATTTACTCGGGCTTCGCCATGGTGCTGATGCTGGCGATTCCGATTCGAAAATTCTATGGATTGGAAGACTTCATTACCGAACGCCATTTGCAGAACTCAGCCAAGGTGATGCTGGCTACCGGACTGATCGTCGCCTACGGCTATGGTGTCGAAGCCTTCATGGGCTGGTATGGCGGCAATCGGTACGACGCATTCCTGCTCTGGAATCGCTTGCACGGCCCGTACGCCTTTTTTTATTTCATGCTGCTGATTTGCAATATTGGGATTCCGCAGGTTCTTTGGATCCCCAAGCTTCGAAGCAGTCCGATTTGGCTCTTTCTTATTTCCGGGGTTGTCCTAGTCGGAATGTGGCTTGAACGATTCGTCATTGTGGTCGTCAGCTTGCACCGCGACTTCCTGACTTCGTCCTGGGGAATGTACTACCCCACGCGCTGGGATTGGATGACCTACATAGGAACCATCGGAATGTTCCTGGCTGCCATGTTCCTTTTCGTGCGCGTACTGCCCATGATTTCCATATTTGAAATGCGGACTCTGCTGCCCGAAGCGGAGGTCAAGGAATGAAGCGTACAAAGGCATACGGGCTGATGGCTGAATTTGACTCTGTCACCGCGCTGGTGGATGCCGCCAATCGGACGCGCGAGGCCGGTTACAAGAGAATCGACGCTTACAGTCCCTTTCCCGTGGAAGGTCTCGCCGAGGCGATCGGGTTCCATCACGACGAAGTACCACTGGTTGTGCTGATTGGAGCAATCATCGGCGGCTTGACCGGATACCTCATGCAGTACTGGATTTCTGTTGTCAGTTATCCGGTAAATATCGGCGGTAAACCGTATCACTCCTGGCCCGCCTTCATCGTTGTGACGTTTGAAATGACTATCCTGTTCGGCGGAATTTCCGCGGTGTTTGGCATGTTGGCTCTGAATGGCCTGCCGATGCCGTATCACCCGGTCTTCAATGTTCCCCGTTTTGCATTTGCGACCAAGGACAGATTTTTCCTGATCGTGTTTTCTTCCGATCCCAAGTACAACCCGGTAGAAGTCCGGAGTTTCCTCCAAGGGCTGGCACCACGATCAATTTCGGAGGTGCCGGATTAAGAGGCATCCAAAACTTGAGGTAGACGGGAGCATCCGCGCTCGTCCTGGGCTTAACCTCGCAAATCGTTCAAGCTGCGCACAAGCGAAGAGGCTTGCGCCTACATTGAATCTGATCCTGCTGTCGGCGACGCTTGCTCTGGCGGGTTGCCGTCAAGACATGCACGACCAGCCTCGTTTCAAGCCTCTGGCGGAAAGTGATTTCTATACCGATCTGCGCTCCGCGAGGCCGCCGGTCGACGGAACCGTGGCAAGGGGACAGTTGCACGAAGACAATTATCTGTATACGGGAAAAATTGGCGACGACCCGGGAAATTACATCCCGTTCCCGGTTACCCAAGAATTGTTGGCTCGTGGACAGCAGCGTTACAACATTTATTGCGCTCCCTGTCACTCGCGCGTCGGGGATGGTAACGGGGTGATTCCTGCACGAGGCTTTCCCCGCAAACCGCCCTCTTATCACACGGATCGTCTGCGTAAGGCGCCTTTGGGATATTTGTTCGACGTCATCACTAATGGCTTTGGTGCCATGTCGGACTACTCTTCTCAGATTCCACCGCGCGATCGCTGGGCTATCGTGGCCTACATTCGCGCTCTGCAATTGAGCCAGGGGGCCACAGCAGCGGACGTGCCCTCGGGCCAACAAGTGCCTTCGACGCCGCCCAAATTCGAGGAGCCAGGATCGGGTGCGACACTGCCCGTTCTCGAAACCAAGCCTTCAATGGAGGAGCCGAAATGAGCACGGCTTCTCGGGATATGGGTCTGATGACGCCGCCGGTGGTCAAAACCATCCAGCAGCGGTCATTGCTGGTGGGATTGGTTTTCGGAGTGATAGCGCTCGTAGGCGCATGGCAACAACCCGAGCAGTTCTTCCGCGCGTATCTCCTTGGCTTTCTGGCATGCCTGGGCGTGACTCTGGGATCGATGGCGATTCTAATGCTAAGGCATCTGACCAAGGGCGCATGGGGTATGGTGATCCGCAGAATTCTCGGTGCGGCCATGCGCTGCGTGCCTTTGACGGCGTTATTGTTTGTGCCGCTTCTGTTCGGGCTGAAGAGGCTGTATATCTGGGCGCGACCACTCGATACCATTGCAGACAATCACCTGCGAGAACACCTGCAGGAAATCACGAAATCCTATCTGTCGGTGAACGGATTTATTATCCGCGCCGTCTTCTACTTTGCCATCTGGAACCTGCTTTCATATCTCCTGACGAAGTGGTCAGCGGAGCAAGACCATCCTCCGATGCGCGATCACAGCGCACGGTTTAAGGCGCTCAGCGGGCCGGGTCTGATTCTTTACGGGTTCACCATTACATTCGCGGCAATCGATTGGGTTATGTCGATCGATCCAAGTTGGATTTCCACTATTTTTGGTTTGTCATTGCTGATCGGACAAGTGCTCGCGGCTCTGTGCTTCGCGGTTGTGGTGGAACGTATTCTGTTCGATTACAAGCCTATGTCAGAATTGCTGAAGCCGGAACAGGTCCACGATCACGGGAAGTTCATGCTGGCTTTCATCATGGTCTGGGCATACTTCGCATTTTCCCAGTGGCTCATCATCTGGGCGGGGAACCTGCCGGAAGAGATTACGTGGTACATGCGACGCCTTAACGGCGGGTGGGGCTACGTGGGTCTGTTCCTGGTTTTATTCCACTTCGTAGTCCCGTTCGTGTTTTTGATTTCCCGTCCTTTCAAGCGCGACATTACGCGACTGGTCTGGTTGGCAGGCTGGCTGCTCCTGATGCGATACGTGGATCTTTTCTGGACTATCGAACCAAATTTTTCAACGGCTTTCCATCTGTCGTGGCTGGATGTGGTGGTTCCGATTGCGCTGGCCGGCTTGTGGCTTGCCTATTTCTTCCGCAATCTGAGTTCGATGCCTCTGGTGCCCGCCTACGACGTTTTCGCGGTGGAGGTTTTGGAACCTGAACATGAGCACAGTGTATGACAGACGATATACACGTTGACGGACATAACGACGCAGAGTTTGAGCGCCAAGATCTTGCGTCTCGACCGATCCTGCTTTTCCTGCTCGCCTTGATTATCGGGTGCGGAGTGGTGGCTCTGGTGCTGAGGGGGATGTATAGCTATCTCGACTCCTACGCAAATCACCACGAGCCGGTACAAAGCCCGTTAGTGCAGCAGACTACTGCTAATACCAGAATTACCGTGCCGGGCGATATAAAGAAATTTCCGCAGCCACGCCTTGAGACTGATGAGCGCCGCGAGATCAACGATTTCCGCGAACAGGAAGAAGAAACATTGAATAGCTATGGGTGGGTGGATCAACAGGCTGCGGTGGTGCGAATCCCCATCGACCGCGCCATCCAACTGATCGCGGAACGTGGGCTTCCTACGCGGCCGCAATCCGGCGCGGTGCCGCCTTCGGACGTGAACACCGCCAAACCAGCAGCAAAACGTTCAGATAAGAGCAATGCGCCTTCGAAACCGAAGTAAGAATATCAAGGCATAGTGAGACGAGAGACTAGTAGTGTGGAACGTGACTAAAAACTCGAAACTGATTCTCTGGGCCTGCGTCGTGGCGATTCTTTTATCGTTCTCTGCTGTTGCCCAGAGAATGACTCAGGGAATTATGTCGCCGCCTGCCAACGTGCGTCCTCCGGGACTGAAGAACGTGGGCGTTGAGCAGCACCTGGACGAGCAGATTCCCCCAGATCTTACGTTTCGCGATGAGACCGGCAAGCCGGTTCACCTGGGCGATTACTTCGGCAAAAAGCCGATGATTTTAAATCTGGTTTATTACAACTGCCCCATGCTCTGCGGAGAGGTTTTAGCTGGCCTCGAGAGTGCGATGCGAGTTTTGAGATTCGACGTTGGCAAGGAATTCGACGTTCTAACTGTGAGCTTTGATCCGCGCGAAACTCCGGACATGGCGACCAAAAAGAAAGCAGAGTTTTTGAAACGATATGGTCGTCCCGGAGCCGTTGCAGGCTGGCACTTCCTTACCGGGTCGCAGGATTCTATCGCCGCGCTGACCAAAGCGGCCGGCTTTCAATATCAATACGATCCCAAAACCGGCCAATTCGCGCACTCCACCGCGATCATGGTGCTGACTCCGGAAGGAAAAATTGCCCAGTATTACTACGGAATCGAGTATGCACCCAAAGATCTGCGACTGGGATTGATCCAGGCCTCGGAAAATAAGATCGGCAACCTGGCCGACCAGGTATTGCTGTACTGCTATCACTACGACCCGACGACCGGAAAGTACGGAGCCATCATCGCCCGCGTACTGAAACTTTCCGGCCTCGCGACCATATTGCTGCTGGGGGTGTTCATGCTGGTCCTCATTCGGTTCGGTTCGGATCATGGCAGGCAGACGGCTAAATGAGGTTAGCTCACAGTGAAGGTGGCATCCGGGAGTGCCGACGCCGCAAAGATGAAGCTGAACGCCGACGACTGAAGACAAACGACTGATTATGTTCGACACTTTTCCACTTTGGCCTGCACGAGCCTCGACCGCGGCTGGGAGCGTAGACGCGTTCTTTATCTTTTTGGTCATTCTGTCGTCGATGGTCAGCCTGGCCATTTTCACGGCGATCGTCGTGTTCGCCGTCCGCTATCGCCGGCGACGGGGAGTTGCGGCGGAGCAGATTGAGGGTTCGACCGCTCTGGAAGTGACCTGGTCGGTGATTCCGCTGTTTATTTTTGTCGCAATCTTTGTTTGGGGTGCGGTGATTTATTTTAGAGAGCGAACCCCGCCCAGGGGCGCGACCGAAGTCTATGTGGTAGCCAAGCAGTGGATGTGGAAGCTGCAGCACGAGGAAGGCCAGCGCGAGATCAACGAGTTGCACGTCCCCGTGGGCCGCGACGTAAAGATGATCCTTACTTCGCAGGATGTGATTCACAGCTTTTATGTTCCGGCGTTCCGCATCAAGCAGGATGTTCTGCCAGGCCGCTATACCACTGCCTGGTTCCATCCCACCAAAGCCGGGACGTATCATCTGTTTTGCGCCGAATATTGCGGATCGCAACACTCCGGCATGATCGGGCAAGTGGTCGTTCTTGAACCGGCGCAGTATCAGGCGTGGCTCGGTGGAGGTGGCGCGCCGGGATCCATGGCTTCGAACGGGCAGAATATGTTTCTGCAGCTCGGCTGTTCGACCTGTCATCGTTCCGATACGCAAGGCCGCGGTCCCAACCTGGTTGGACTGTTCGGCAAGCCGGTGCAGTTGGAAGATGGACGCGTAGTAACCGCTGATGAAAATTACATTCGCGAATCGATCTTGACGCCTGGTGCGAAAATCGTGAGCGGATTCAAACCGATCATGCCGGTATTTCAGGGGCTGGTGAATGAAGAACAACTGAATGCGCTCGTGGCATATGTGAAGTCACTGAATCAGAGCCCAACGGGAGCGGCCGGCGGTCCGACAATAGTTCCGCCGGATGCAAAGCCGCAGGAACCAAAGGTGCAATAGCCATGGCCACCGCAGCAATCACCGCGGAACGCGAAAATTATCTTAACCAGGAATATGGCATCAAATCCTGGTTGCTAACGGTCGATCACAAGCGCATTGCGCTGCTCTACTTATTGTCCATTACTTTCTTTTTCTTTATCGGCGGATTCTTTGCACTGCTCATTCGGCTTGAACTGCTTACTCCAGCGGGCGATCTGGTGCAGGCCGACACTTACAACAAGCTTTTCACCATGCACGGGCAGGTCATGGTGTTCTTCTTCCTGATCCCTTCCATTCCTGCGGTGTTGGGTAATTTTCTGGTGCCGTTAATGATTGGCGCCAAAGATTTGGCTTTTCCGCGCATCAATCTTTTGAGCTGGTATCTCTACATCATTGCCGGCATCCTGATGCTGCACTGCATGCTTACGGGTGGCGTGGATACCGGCTGGACGTTCTACACTCCTTTCAGCACGGCCTTCAGCAACACCAAGGTCATTGAAGCTGGACTCGCGATCTTTGTCTCCGGATTTTCGTCCATCCTCACCGGATTGAATTTCGTAGTCACCATCCACAGAATGCGTGCTCCGGGCATGACCTGGGATCGTCTGCCGCTTTTCATCTGGGCTCACTACGCTACCAGCATCATTCAACTGTTAGGCACGCCGGTGATCGCGGTAACCCTGGTGCTGGTGGTGCTGGAACGCGCGCTTCACCTTGGCATTTTCGATCCCACCCGGGGCGGTGATCCGCTCCTGTTTCAGCACCTGTTCTGGTTTTATTCCCATCCCGCGGTTTACATCATGATTCTGCCCGCGATGGGGGTGGTTTCCGAGATTGTGCCGTGTTTTTCGCGGAAACGGATTTTTGGCTACAACTTCATCGCCATGTCCAGCATTGCGATCGCCGTTTTCGGGTTTTTAGTTTGGGCGCATCATATGTTCGTGGCCGGCATCTCGCTTTATTCGGCACTCATTTTTTCCATGCTTAGCTATCTTGTTGCGGTTCCCTCAGCTGTCAAGGTCTTTAACTGGACCGCGACCATGCACAAGGGATCGATCACCTTTTCGACCCCCATGCTTTACGCCTTCGGTTTCATCGGCCTGTTCACCATGGGCGGACTCACCGGCCTGTTTCTAGCGGCGTTGGGAATTGACGTCCACGTGACTGACACCTACTTCGTCATCGCCCATTTCCACTACATCATGGTCGGCGGCGCGGTGATGGGATACCTTGGCGGAATGCATTTCTGGTGGCCAAAAATTTCTGGCAGGATGTATCCCGAATCGCTTGGCCGTCTGGCTGCCCTGATCGTATTCCTGGGATTTAATCTGACATTCTTCCCGCAATTTATTCTGGGATACCTGGGAATGCCACGCCGTTATTGGCAATATCCCCCAGAATTTCAGGTGCTGAACGTTCTTTCCACGGCCGGTTCCACCATACTAGCGGTTGGATATCTCCTGCCGATGGTGTATTTCCTGTGGTCCATGCGTTACGGAAAAATCGCACCAGCCAACCCGTGGGGAGCTTCCGGACTGGAGTGGAAGACCACTTCCCCTCCGCCGACATTCAATTTTGAGGAACCGCCGGTAGTGGACTTCGAAGCGTACGATTACGAGCACATTCCTGCACCTCAGGAGGCGCGTGTTGGCGGATAGTCCGGTCGCGGTCGCACATCACAATCCGGAATTGAAACACCACTTTGCCGACATGGAGCAGCAGCGCGACGCTTCATCGCTGGGCATGTGGCTGTTTCTCGCGACCGAGGTCATGTTCTTCGGCGGCATGTTCTGCGCCTATCTCATTTACCGGCTCTGGTATTTCCCGGATTTCGCCGCTGCCAGCAAGTCTCTCGACATCACTTTGGGCACGGTCAATACCGCAGTTCTGATCTGCAGCAGTTTGACCGTTGTGCTTGCCGTCGGCGCCGCGCAATTGGGAAAACGGCAGGCTCAGGTCATCTATCTTGCGCTTACCCTGGTCTTGGGTTTGGCTTTCCTTGGGATCAAGGGTGTCGAGTGGACCAGCAAGTTCAAGGAACACCACATACCGGGCGCTTCATTTCATTTTGAGGGATCAATTCCCGACCACCCCGGTCAACCGGTGGATCAGCAGCACGCGCAAATATTCTTCTCCCTGTATTTCGCGATGACCGGCATGCACGCACTGCACATGGTCATCGGCGTCGGAATTTTCAGTTATTTGCTGTACCAGGCATGGAAAGGCCGCTACACCCCGGAGTATCACACTCCGCTTGAAAACTCGGGCTTATATTGGCACTTCGTTGACATTATTTGGATTTATCTGTTTCCGCTGCTTTACTTGATCGATCGTAAGAAGTGACAGAGCTTCGCTATGTCTGAACATATCGTGTCGTTGAAGACCAATGTTTCCGTTTGGCTTGCGCTGCTGGTCTTGACCGGGGTTACGGCCGGAGTCGCATTCATTGACCTGGGACCATTTAACACCGTCGTTGCCCTGGTGATCGCTACCTGCAAAGCGCTCATGGTGGTGTTGATCTTCATGCATGTGAAATATGCCAGCGACAAAATGGTCAAAGTAGTGGTAATTTCCGCCCTCTTCTTCCTCATGCTGCTGTTGGGTCTGAGTTTGGCGGATTACGCAACCCGAATGCTTAGTTGAATTTAGACTTCTGGATGCGGGATTTCATTGGTCGCACCTCGCGGCTCAAAGGTTCGAACCGCGAAGCTACGGAGAAGGTAAAGCTCCTGACCGGTAGACATGCGATATACTCCGCCATTAGCTCAATACGCGAGGCAATCTCATGGCGTTCTGCAATTCTTGTGGGACAACTCTCGACCCAGGCGCACAGTTCTGCACGAAGTGCGGTGCGACTCAGCCGATAGGCAAAGCGGCGTCCTCTTTGCCCGTTTCAGCCACCCCGGTTCCACCACCTCCGGTCCAGAAGAACAGCAATGCTCTTAAGATCATTCTGATCGTGGTCGCGCTGATTGTTGGCATCGGCGTTCTGGGAGTCGCCGCAGTTTCGTTTATCGGGTATCGCATCGCTACCCACACCCGGGTCCGTAACCACGACGGCAATGTCCAGGTGGAAACGCCCTTCGGTTCGGTCCAGACCTCCACCGATCCGGACGAAGCGGCTCGTGACCTGGGAATTGATTCATATCCCGGCGCCGCCGTCGTAAAGGGGTCGACTTCCAGAATGAACATGGGAAACATGCACACTGCCGCCGCTGATTTTGAAAGCAGCGACCCTCCTGGCACCGTCGCCGACTTTTACAAGTCAAAGGTTCCCGGGGCGAATGTGATCTCATCGGAGAACGACCGCTACACAATCATCTCAACCGATAAGAAAAACATGCTGACCATCAGCATCGAGCCCAAAGATGGGAAGACCCGAATCCACATCGCCCGAGTGTCCGGCAAGATGGTCAACGGCGGCGACTCGGACAATTGACCCCTGGGAATGCCAAATAACTTCGTAGAAATCGCCAGCGCCGCCAGGAGTTCCGTCGTGGATGCGCTGGGGTTGGAAAAGGCACTACTCCAGCATTTACGGGGAGAGGTTCGCTTCGATAATGGCAGCCGGGCCCTCTACGCTACCGATGGCTCCAACTATCGCCAAGTCCCGATCGGCGTAGTTCTTCCTCGAGATGTCGATGATGCAGTTGCCACGATCTCCCTTGCACGCGAATATGGCGCTCCCATTCTGTGCCGGGGTAGCGGCACGTCACTGGCCGGACAATGCTGTAACGTCGCCGTCATCCTCGATTTTACGAAGTACATGAACCAGGTTCTGGAAGTCGATCCGGAACGGCGCATTGCCCGGGTACAGCCAGGCGTGGTTCTCGATCATCTGCGCAATGCCGCCGAAAAACATCATCTGACATTTGGACCGGATCCTGCCAGCCATGACCGCTGCACCCTCGGTGGAATGATCGGCAATAACTCGTGCGGCGTGCATTCCGTAATGGCCGGAAAAACGGATGACAATATTGAAGCTCTTGAAATCCTGACCTACGACGGCTTTCGCATGTCTGTAGGGAAGACTAGCGAGACGGAGCTGCAGCAAGTCATTCGCGAAGGTGGCCGGCGCAGTGCAATCTACTCGGGCCTGAAAGGATTGCGGGACAAATATTCTGACCTTGTCCGCCAAAAGTACCCCAACATTCCTCGCCGGGTTTCGGGGTACAACTTAAACTACCTGCTACCAGAGAACGGTTTCGATATAGCCCGCTCACTAGTCGGTTCCGAAGGCACTTGTGTCACCATATTGCAGGCCACGTGCCGCCTGGTGAAAAGCCCCCCGTCGCGAGTGCTGCTACTGATTGCTTATCCTGACATTTTTCAGTGCGCGGATCACGTTCCCGACGTGTTAGCGCATAAACCCATCGGACTCGAAGGAATCGACGACCTGTTGGTGGAATACACGCGCCGTCGGGGTATTAATTCTGAAGGTCTCGCGTTATTGCCGGAAGGCGGGGGTTGGCTGCTCGCGGAATTTGGCGCCACTACCGTTCCCGAAGCCGAGGCTCAGGCGGTAGGACTGATGAAAGAGCTGAGGCGCACTCCCAATCCACCGCAATTGCGCCTTTTCACTAATCGCGAACAGATAAAACGAGTGTGGGAAGTCCGCGAATCGAGCTTGGGTGTCATCTCCTACGTGCCTGGCGAGCCGCTGAGCTGGGAAGGCTGGGAAGACTCAGCAGTGGCCCCTGAAAAACTGGGCAATTACCTCCGTGAATTACGCAAGTTGATGAATAGCTTCGGTTACCGCGGAACGCTTTACGGACATTTTGGTGATGGTTGCGTTCATAACCGGGCGAACTTCGATCTGGAATCAGAAATGGGCATTGCCCAGTTCCGTAAGTTTATGGAACAGGCGACCGATCTCGTAGTCAGCTACGGCGGATCAATTTCCGGGGAACACGGTGACGGGCAGGCTCGGGCGGAGTTGCTGCCAAGAATGTTCGGTCCTGAACTGCTCCAGGCGTTTCGTGAGTTTAAAAACATTTGGGATCCCGACTGGAAAATGAATCCGGGCAAGGTAATCGAGCCTTACCCGATGGATGAGAATTTGCGGTTGGGTGCCGGATACAGTCCGTGGCAGCCCGAGACACATTTTCAGTTTCCCAAGGACAACGGCAGCCTCGCACGTGCCACCTTGCGCTGTGTGGGGGTCGGGAAGTGCCGCCACGATTCGGGCGGGGTAATGTGTCCAAGTTTCCGCGTGACTCACGACGAGGAGCATTCCACTCGCGGCCGTGCCCACTTGTTGTGGGAAATGGTGCAAGGTGACGTGATCAAGGACGGGTGGCGTGATGAGGTGGTAAAGGAATCGCTTGACCTGTGCCTTTCGTGCAAAGGCTGTAAGAGCGACTGTCCCGTGGGCGTGGATTTAGCGACTTACAAGGCGGAGTTTCTTTCTCACTACCATGAAGGCCGCACACGTCCGCGCAGCCACTACGCCTTCGCCAACATCGACATCTGGGCGCGAATGGCGTCGAGGGTTCCAGGGCTCATAAACCTGACAACCCAACTTCCCCTTGTGAAGGAGATCGCCAAATTCGCTGCCGGTATGCCGCAAGAGCGCAACGTCCCGGCGTTTGCTCCGCAAACGTTTCGCGCATGGTTCAACCGGCGCCCTCCGGGGAATACTGAAACTGCCTCGGTCATGTTGTGGCCGGATACGTTCAATAACTATTTCTTACCTGATACCGGCAAGGCGGCAGTCGAAGTTCTCGAAGCCGCGGGGTTTCATGTGTTGATACCCGAAACCATCCTCTGCTGCGGTCGTCCTCTGTATGATTTCGGCATGTTGAAACGTGCCAAACGACTGCTGCTGCAGACTTTGGACGCGCTTGAGGGGGCCATCCAAGCGGAATTGCCTGTGATTGTGCTTGAACCAAGCTGCGCGGCGGTATTTCGTGATGAACTGATCAATTTCTTTCCCAACGACGAACGGGCGCAGAAATTATCGCGCCAGACATTTCTCCTGAGCGAGTTTCTGGAAAGCAAGGCCGCGAGTTTCCTCCTTCCAAAGCTTTCGGCCAAGGCGCTCATCCACGGTCATTGCCACCACAAATCCGTGATGAGGATGACCGATGAGGAGTCGGTGCTGACAAGGATGGGCATTGATTGGAATGCCCCTGCGCCGGGATGTTGCGGAATGGCGGGATCGTTCGGTTTCGACGAAGACAAACTCGATCTATCACTGGCGATTGGTGAGCTCGAGCTTTTGCCAGCGGTACGCAAGGCCTCCAGCGAGAGCTTGATTATTGCGGACGGGTTCAGCTGCCGGGAGCAAATCGCGCAATGTACCGACCGCCAGGCCCTCCATCTGGCAGAAGTCATTGCCACCGCTTTACATGGTCCATGGGTATCGGACGGAAGCTATCCGGAGGAGCCGCAGGTCCGTCGCAGACAGGCTGCGATAGACCGCTCCATGAAGAGGGCTGGGTTAGGCGCGGCGATAATTGCCGCGGGAGCGGCCTTGGTATGGTGGCTGCGAAAGGGCTAAGAGCGGTTGGCCTGCCATGGTTCCGAATCTGCATCTTCGGCCGTCGTTGCCATTGTCTTCCGCACAAGTAGGACGCTGAGGCCATAAGATCTACATCAATGTAATCAATGACTTACCTATTTACCCTCCGTCCCTTCCCCAACCGAGCCAGATTCTGGGACAATAAAGGCAGAGGGCCCAAGATTCCTTCCATATCTGGCCCGGCAGTTAGCAGACATCTATGGCGCTGGATTCGGAATCGACGCTAACCCTTCCCGAGGCGGTCCGCTCGACCCCAGCAGCGGTCGAGGCGGCGTTGCGGGGCTCTGTGCTCGTCTTGATCCAGTTCGACGTCTGCGAGGAGATTCGACTCGACCTGTTGCGCGAGATTTTTGGCGCACGGACCATGCAACAGCCCAGTTTCAAGCATTCCGCCCCTGCCTATGTACGGTACCAGCGGCCTCCGGTGGTTGAGCCTGTCGAGCCCCTGGTATTGGACAGTGGCGAGCGGCTCGAAGGACAAATCAAGTATTACGACTACGGCGTGTTGAGCGTGGTTTTCGAGCTGCCCTTCTCGGGCGATTGGGATACGCTGGTTCGTCTCGGAAGCCGATGGGTTTGGGACGTTGATTTCGAAAAGCACGCGACTCGCATCGTCCACGAAAAGTTGGAACGGGCTGCGCCCGCGCTCATCAAGCGTTACCCGGAGTGGTTGAGCGAGGATTACTTTATCTTTCACGTTCGCGAGATTGCTGGCTCACCTTCCGCCAGCGAGTTGTGCTCGTTGCAGGGCGGACGTATCGCGCAAATTGTCCGCGGAGAAATTGCGCAACTTTCCGATGGCGAACGCAATGAAATCCTGCAATCCCGCGCGTCTTATTACCCCAATGACCTGGCTGTAATTGGCTGGAATGCGGCGTTTCTATACGACAGCGAGTCGGGGGCCGAGACCGCGATTCAGCTGCTGGAGTATGCAAACTCGCAGTTGCTGGAATTCCGTCACTACGATGAACTGTTGACGGGCGAACTGGCAACCGTGTACGCGGCTCTCGATAAAGGTACTGGCATGTGGGCACGCTGGCGTCTGGCACGAGCTGCCACCGAACTGCACACCGTTCTGCTCGACGTGAACGAACTGACCGAGCGTGCCGACAATGCGATTAAATTTCTCAGCGACATGTTCTCAGCGCGTTTGTACAAGCTGGCAGCCGCTAAAGTCGGGGTGCCGGACTATAAAGACTTAGTCACGCAAAAACTGCAAACCGCCGAAGATTTGTACCGTTTCATGGTCGATCAGTTCAATCAGAGCCGCGCCTTCGTGCTCGAACTGATGGTCGTGATAATTCTGATCATCGAATTAGCCTTCCTGTTCGGCGGTAAGAGATAGATTCTCCTGTGGTCGCGAGCAATGTGGGCGCGGACGCTCGGTTCGTGCAGGGAACGTTCATCGTTTAACATCAATAGCAACATCGCCGAGAGCCGACATCTCTTCTGGTGAGCCTGCAAGGGCTGGACGCCCGCGCTGACATCCAGAACAAAACGGGGATCCATGCGAGGACTGAAGGGCAAGCGCATCCTGGTTACTGGAGGGGCCAGCGGAATCGGCGCAGCGACCGCCGCGCGTTTTCTGGAGGAAGGCGCATTGGTTGTGGTGCTCGACCGCGATGCCAAGGGTCGCCAACGGATTGAGACACAGTTACCGAAGCTGGCTGGCACAGTCGACGCTGACGTCTCCAATCTCAAGCAAGTGGAAGCTGCATTTGCCGAAGCCGTGAGGATGATGGCTGGTGTGGATGTTGTGATCAACAACGCCGGTATCAGCATTCGCCATAACTTCCTCGATATCACTCCCGCCGAGTGGGACAAGATCATTGCGGTGAATCTGACTGGCGTCTTCTACATGGCCCAGACCGCGGCCAAGCACATGTGGCGGCAGGGTAGTGGCGTAATTCTGCAGACGGCATCCACCAATGGACTTGTCGGCCAGCCTTATTATGCCGACTACAATGCCACCAAGGCCGGGGTGATCGAGTTGACTAAATCCATGGCCCTGGAGCTCGCGCCCAAGGTTCGGGTCTGCGCGGTCGCCCCTGGCTATGTGCTGACGCCAATGCAGCGTGCCGAATACACCGATGAAATGCTCGATGAGGTAAACCGAAAGATTCCGTTGGGACGTCACGCCCAACCGGCGGAGATTGCGGCCTTGTTTGCCTTTCTGGCGTCCGATGATGCAGGGTATATGACAGGTCACGTGTACACCATCGACGGCGCGGAAACTGCGGGAGGATTGGCCAGCCGGTAGCGTTCCCACGTTCAGTTTTGTCATCCGGGGTTTCTGAGTCGGTACACTAGAACAGAGTTATGATTTTCGTCCTCGACAATTACGACTCCTTTACCTACAACCTCGTCCAATACCTGGGAGAGCTAGGCGCGAAGGTCGAAGTACGCCGCAATGACCAAGTAACGCCCGCCGAGGTTGAAGCGATGCGCCCTGAACGCATCCTTCTTTCGCCGGGACCATGCACTCCGCGGGAAGCGGGGGTTACGATTCCGCTGATCAAGCATTTTGCTGGCAAAATACCGATCCTGGGGGTGTGCCTTGGACATCAGGCCATCGGCGCCGCTTTTGGAGGCAATGTAATTCGTGCGCCTCATCTGATGCACGGCAAGACCAGCGAAGTGCAACACGATGGCAAAACCGTTTTTGAGGGGCTCTCATCTCCCATGACCGCGACCCGATATCACTCGCTGATCGTCGAAGAAAGAAACCTACCGCCTGAACTCGAGGTTAGCGCTTGGACCACTGAAACAGATGGATCGCGAACAATCATGGGTCTGCGACATCGCCAGTTTGCCATCGAAGGGGTGCAGTTCCATCCCGAAAGTGTGCTTACCAGCGAGGGAAAAAAGTTGGTGAAGAATTTTGTGAATCTATCAATGGTCAGTGTTCAGTGACCATTCTCCCTGATTTGGAATGGACGCTAATAGCCCATTCAGAATACGACCGGCATCGGCGGCCTGTTCGAGGAGATTGTGAGTGTCCTTGTTCTCAAGGTATCCCAATTGGTCAGCGATCAATACTTGGGTTTCCAGTTCGAGCACCGAGCCTCGTTCTTGGCCCAGGTACGGCTTGAGCTCCCTCGAGAGCCCCCTGCCCCTCAGCGATATTGCTCGGAATTGATACGGTTAAACAACCAACGCCTTGTCCCACTGCCCCACTGCCCCACTGCCCTATGCCATTCCCCGAGCCGCATCCACCGCTCTCAGGACTGCCTTCGCTTTGTTCATGCACTCGTCAAACTCGCGCGCCGGGTCTGAATCCGCAACGATGCCCGCGCCAGCTTGTAAGTACGCTTTCTTATCCTGCATCAACATCGTTCGTATCGCGATACAGGAATCCAGATTCCCATCGAAATCGGCGTATAGCACTGCCCCTCCATAAACTCCGCGCCGCGTCGGTTCCAGTTCCTCAATGATCTGCATAGCACGCACCTTAGGCGCGCCACTCAGGGTGCCAGCCGGGAAACAGGCCGCAAATGCCTCCAGCGCGTCGAGACCATCTCTCAGCCTTCCCTCGAGCGCCGAGACTATATGCATGACATGCGAGTAGCGTTCCACGTACATCAGGTCTTTGACCTTTACGGAACCGTATTCGCTCACCCGCCCCAAATCGTTGCGCCCCAGATCCACCAGCATCACGTGCTCAGCACGTTCCTTCTCGTCATGCAACATTTGCTGTTCCAGACGCTGGTCGTCTGCTTCATCGCGACCACGTGGATGTGTTCCCGCGATAGGGCGGTATTCAAGTTTGCGGCCAGTGACTCGCACCAACATCTCTGGTGATGAGCCCAATACGTGGGTGTCGCCCATGCGTAGAAAATACAAATACGGCGAAGGATTCACTGCTCGCAATGCGCGATACACATCAAAGGGCGCAACTTCCGGCGTGAAATCCAGGCGCTGCGAGAGCACAACCTGAAAGATATCTCCCGCGGCGATGTACTCTTTGGCGCGTTCGACGGAATCGATAAAGCGCATTCGCGTTGTCCCAGCGTGGATCTTCAATTTGCCTGCGAGCTTTTTTGAACTCCTGTGCCAGTGCGCGGGTCGAAGCCCGGCCGCCAGTTTCTTCTCCAAAACCCCGATATCAGTAGCCGCGCGGTCGTATGCCCGTCGCGGACTTTCTCGCGATACGTCAGCGTTCGCAATGATGTGAATCTGATGGCGCAGGTGATCGAAAGCCAGCAAGCGATCGAAAAACATCAGCACACAATCGGGTAATGAAAGATCATCCTTCGCATGCTCACCAATATTCTCCAGCTGCCGTACCGCGTCGTAGGAAAAGTATCCAACCGCGCCCGCGGTAAAAGGAGGCAGCCCGGGTACGATCGCGGGACGATGCTGACGTAACAGCTCTTTTACGATCTGAATCGCGCTGCCTGATCGTTTTTCCTCGCGCTTGCCGCGCTGCACGGTGACATTTCCGCCTGTGGCGCGTACCTGCATGTAGGGGTGTGCGCCGAGAAAAGTGTAGCGGCCAATCTGTTCGCCGCGTTCGACCGATTCGAGAAGGAAAGCCTCAGGCTCGTCTGCGGCGATCGCAAGAAACGCCGAAACAGGCGTCAGCAAATCGGCTGCGACTGACTTCACCACCGGAACCAGGGTGGACGTGCCAGCCAGGCGGGAAAATTCTTTGTAATCAGGGCGCAGCATGGATTGAGTCATTATAGAGAATGTGGCGCCGGCGTCTCGGCGGCTCGATACGGCTAAAAGCCGGCTGGCCGTTTGCGCGACTAACGCGTGTCTGCGAATCGGTCGAGGAAGTGAGTGGTTTTGCGGATCTTGGAGCGGAACGTTCCGTCCGCCCTCGGGCCGACGAGAAACCGGCGCTACCTTGTCATCGACAGACCCCTGTAAAATCGAAGTCAGACGTTTCCCATGCCTGCCATCCTTCGTCCCCCCGGCCCTGTTCCCCGCTTTCTTGTCGGGAACTTTCCCTTGCTTGGCGCCGATCCTCTCGCTGTTTTCACCCGTTGGGCGCGGGATTTTGGCGATATTTTTTACTACCGGGCAGGTTGGATCCACGTGTATTTCTTGAACCATCCTGACCTGATCGAGTCGGTGCTGATCTCGCAGTCGCAGAATTTTCGGAAGGACAAAGTAATCCAGAACAGCCGTTGGTTTCTTGGTCAGGGTCTATTGACCAGCGAAGGCCCCGAATGGCGGAGACAGAGGAGGTTATGCCAACCTGCCTTTCACCGCGAACGGCTTTCATCGTACGGACGGACGATGAGCGCTTATGCAGAGGAAATGCTCCAGGTTTGGCAGGACGGCGACGTCCGAGACATTCATCAGGAGATGATGCGGCTCACCATGCGCATCGTCGCCAAGGTTCTATTCAGCATAGAAGTCAGCGACGATGCACAAAAAGTGGCTGCGGCCCTCAACCTGTTGATGCGTTACACATCGGGAGTTCGCATGATCATGCCTCCGCCGCTACGTCACTTTCCGTTGCCCGCGCTGATCCGCGTAAAGCGTGCGGTGCGCGAACTCGATGCGATCGTGAGCCGAATTATTCGCGAGCGCCGCGCGAGCGGAGAGGATACCGGCGACCTGCTCTCCATGCTCATGGTCGCACGCGACGAAGATGGAAGTGCCATGACCGACTGTCAGCTGCGCGATGAAATCATGACCTTCCTGCTTGCCGGTCACGAAACCACCGCTGTTTCGATGTCGTGGACCTGGTACTTGCTGAGCCAGCATCCTGAGGCGGCGGAAAAGTTGCGGAACGAATTGAATGAAAAGCTGGGAGGGCAGACCCCCCAGCTGGAAGATCTGGCCCGCTTGCCCTACACCGACAAGGTGATTAGAGAGTCGATGCGGCTGTTTCCCCCGGCGTGGAGCCTGGCTCGTACTACCGCGAAGGAGATTGAGCTCGATGGTTATAGGCTTCCAGTGGGCGCGAACGTCGTCATGAGTCCATGGATTATGCATCGCGACCCGCGTTTCTTCGAACGGCCGGACGAGTTCGATCCTGATCGCTGGACCGCTCAGACCCTCCAGCACCTTCCACGTTTCGCATATTTCCCCTTCGGAGGTGGACCGCGGCTCTGTATCGGAGCGGCCTTCGCCATGATGGAGGCGAATCTGCTTCTGGCTACGATTGCGCAGCGTTTCCAGTTAGATCTCGTACCAGGCCACCCGGTTGTTCCTCAACCGGGGATTACCCTTCGCCCAAAGCACGGCATGGTGATGAAGATGGCCCAAGCGAAAACCAGAGTAACCAGCGAATGAATTGACGTAGGCGCTCTGCCGTTGGAAGATTGCTGCTAGGGCTAAATCCATTCCCTGGGGGCGTATGCGTATCAAGTTCTGGGGCGTACGTGGGTCCACGCCGACTCCCCAGCCTGACAATTTGCGCTACGGAGGTAACACGTCGTGCGTCGAAGCTCGCGTGGGCAACGATCTTTTTATCTTCGATTGTGGCACCGGCTTTCGGGCCTTAGGGCAGCAACTCCAACGCGATGCTCAGGGCAAAGCTATCAACGCCCATATCCTTGTTTCACATTTTCACTGGGACCATATTCAGGGGATACCATTCTTCTCTCCTCTCTATGACAATCCGGCAAATTCCTTTTCTTTTCATTCTTCCAGCCGCACCAGGACTCTGAAGCGGGTAATGGAAGAGCAAATGGCTGCCCCGTATTTCCCGGTGGGGCTGAGCGAAATGAAGGCACAGCGCGGCTTCTACAATATGGAGCAGGGCAAGATACAGCTCGGGGACGTTTCTGTGGAGGCCATGTGGCTCAATCACCCACAGGGGTGCATGGGCTTTCGTCTTGAAACCAATGGCGGCGTTCTGGTTTATGCAACCGACAATGAGCCAGGTGATCCCGAGTTTGATAAAAGTGTGCGCAAGTTAGCGGCAGGCGCCGATGTCCTGATCTATGACGCCCAATATCTGCCCGAGGAATACGAAGCCCGCAAACGTGGCTGGGGGCACAGCCATTGGCGGGAAGCCATCAATGTAGTGATGGAAAGTGGGTCCAAGCAACTAGTTCTCTTTCACCACGATCCCGATCACGACGACACTTGTATTGACAACGTCGTGAAACAGGCGCGCGATCACTATCCGAAGGTGCAAGCCGCCGCGGAAGGAATGGAGATCGAGATTTAACCGCGAATTTTCGTCAAGGTTCGCGATTGGTCTAGCTCTTTCCGACAAATTCAGATGGACCTCGTAACAGATGGACCTCGTAACTTGCCTCCCCACCCAGCCCTGCATATACTTTGAAGGTTTGCCCGCCCACTCCGGGGAAGTCGCCCGGCGCCGGCCAGCATCATACCGTCTGACCGACAATCGGAGACCGCCATGGCTATGAAGACCATTTCCCTTGAGCAGGAAATCAATCCGTGGGAGGCGCAGGCCGCCCGTTTTGACTTTGCCGCTCAAAAGTTAAATCTGGACGACGGTTTAATGAAAGTTCTGCGGTATCCGACCCGCGAGATCATTCTGCATATTCCGGTGATGATGGACAACGGGCATCTGGAGGTTTTTACCGGCTTTCGAGTACAGCACTCCATTGCCCGGGGCCCGGCCAAGGGCGGCCTTCGCTATTCCCCCGACGTCACCTTGGACGAAGTACGCGCTCTGGCGAGCTGGATGACCTGGAAGTGCGCGGTTGTGAATATTCCCTTTGGCGGCGCAAAGGGCGGCGTTATTTGCGATCCTCACAAAATGTCTCAGGGCGAGCTGGAGCGGATGACCCGCCGCTACACCGCAGAGCTGGTTGAGTTTATCGGGCCGGAGAAAGACGTTCCCGCCCCTGACATGAATACTAACGAACAAACCATGGCATGGATGATGGATACATACTCCATGCACATGCGCCAGACCGTGACTGCCGTTGTGACAGGAAAGCCGATTAATATTGGCGGCTCCCGCGGACGTCGCGAAGCCACAGGTCGCGGCATTATGATCGTATGCGACGAGGCGGTCAAGAAGCTCGGACTCAGTCCAGAGTCCACTCGTGTGATCGTGCAGGGTTTCGGCAACGTTGGTTCCAATGCCGCGCGTCTGATGGCAGAAGCCGGCTACAAGGTCATCGCGATTGTCGAGGTTGATGGCGGGCTGGTGAACAAGAACGGAATTGATGTTGACGCGCTTTGGGAATACCGGCAGCGCAATGGCAGCATTCACGGATTCAAGGGCGCTCAAGCGGAAGATCCGGCGGAACTGCTGGTTTCCGACTGCGAAATCCTGATCCCCGCTGCTACTGAGAATCAAATCACCAGCCGAAATGCCGATCGGGTGAAATGCAAAATTCTGGCGGAAGGCGCAAATGGTCCCACCACCGCGACAGCTGACGATATTCTGGCGGACAAAGGTGTGTTTGTAATTCCGGATATTCTTTGCAACGCGGGCGGTGTTACCACTTCTTACTTCGAGTGGGTACAAGATCGCCAGGGTTATTTCTGGAAAGAATCGGTTGTGAACGAGCAACTCGAGCACATCATGAAGACCGCCTTCGAGGATGTGGTCCGATTCTCCGAGACTCACGGTGTCAATAATCGTATTGCCGCCTACATGCTGGCTATCGATCGCGTGGCATATACAATTCGCCAGCGTGGCATTTACGCCTGATCCCGGGCAGTCCTCGCTGTGAGCTTTCGCGAAAAGAGCCGAAGCCGTTTGGTCCTTTCGGATTGTCATCTCCATATGTGACGCATCGCCGTTTCTTCAATATTTCCTAAGTTGACCCCCCTCAGATGAAGTGTCATTATGGTCGCCCCGCAGACGGGCCGGGAAGCGCCCCAGACAACCTGAGGTGCGCTTCCGCAGTCGAATAAGGCCAGTCCGGAACGAGAAGAGGAAATCATGAGCAGACGGCAAACCTCGCTGGGCACATGGATGATGATGCTCTGCCTGTTATTCGGCATGTCCGGAATTAGCGCTTTGGCCAACCCCCAGGCCGCGAGTTCCACCGACGATCAAACCACCACAACTACGACTAAGAAGAAGAAGAAAAAGGCAAAGACGCCCGCCGACACGACCGCGACCGCCGATCAGACTGGCGCTGCAGATGCCTCGGCCGCTCCTGCGAAAAAGACAAGAAAGAGCAAGAAGGCCGCCTCCGGTGGTGCTGCGGCCACCTCCGACACAACGGCAACCGCCAGCGATACCGGAACCAAAAAGACCCGCAAGAGTAAGAAAGCAGCTGCGGATTCCAGTACGGCACCAGCGGCTCCGGCGACTGCTTCACCCGCGACCGCAGCCAGCACTGACACCACCGCGGCCCCGACGAAACGAAGTCGCAAGAGCAAGAAGTCGACCACGGACGCCGGCTCTGCCCCCGCGGCAGCGACCGAACCGGCTCCAGCCACGCACTCCGCACCGGCCACCGCGGCTGCGCCTGCCAGCTCAAGCGCTGCCTCGTCAAATTCGATGGCACCAAGCTCAATGGCTCCGGCCAAAACAGCTCCCGCCAAAACCAGCAAGGCTGCGCCGGCCGTTGCAGCTTCCGATTCACAAATTGCCTCCGCGAAGTCGAGCGGAATGGTTTGGGTCAATACCGACAGCGGCGTCTATCACAAAGGTGGGCGGTGGTATGGTAAAACCAAAACCGGGAAATTCATGAGTGAAGGCGACGCCAAAGCTGCCGGCTACAAAGCATCGGAAAAGGACTAAGGAGATTCTATGAAACGAAGTCTCGTAACCAGGATTCTGCTCTCACTTTTTGCAGTGGCTCTCCTAACAGGAATGGCCGCCGCGCAGGCCTCGACCACCAAAAGCTCGAAAACAGCCAAGACTGACTCCGCGATGGCTGCACCGGCATCAGCCGAACTGCTGGACATCAATTCGGCAACCAAAGATCAGCTGGATGCTTTGCCCGGCATCGGGGAAAAGTATTCACAAAAGATCATCGACGGCCGGCCTTACGCGAAGAAAACCGATCTGACTCGTAAGAAGATTATTCCTGCAGCAACTTACGCAAAGATCAAGGACAAGATCATCGCCAAGCAGCAGTAACTTGCGTATAAAGAGCGCCGGGATTTCGTTTCCCGGCGCATTTTGTTCACCGACAATTTTCGCCCAACGTTTTTGGAGGCAATATGAGTTTCCTGGAAGACCTGGCGTGTAAGGAACTGGGCAACATGCTATCCAACAGCTCGAATCCGATGGCGGCGAGTGTTGCGCATATGATCAACAATCAGCCCGGTGGAGTTGCCGGACTTTTACAGCAGTTTCATGACAAAGGTCTTGGTGGTCTGGTCACTTCCTGGGTGGGGACGGGACAGAACTTACCTATTTCCGCGGATCAGATTCAACATGTTTTGGGCAGCGAGCAGGTGAAGGAACTTGCGGCTAAAGCGGGAATATCTCCCGAGGCCGCGAGCTCTCATCTGGCGCAAATACTGCCTATGCTCATTGACCGTCTCACACCCAATGGCCAGGTTCCCCAAGGATCAGGTACGACATCGGCATCCGCCGCGTCGACGCTCGAAGAGGGATTGGACATGCTTAAGGGTTTCGGCAAGACCGGTACGAATGGATGAACTGCTGCCTCGCGCGACTGTCGCTTGCTACCGCCACATTTTGCGAACTCTGCGGTTAGAAAACCTTTGGCCGCAAAGTTCGCAAGAAGATGTAAAGCTCATTCTGATTCCCGAATTTCTCGCCACCTCAGGCTGACCGTCTCGCACTCGAGTTACTTCGTTGCTTTCACCGTTAGCTGTGGAGGATAATGCAAGTGCTGCTGGCTATCCTTCTCGCCCGGCTCGCGGCCCGTAACCTGCGGTGAACCTGCCCAACTCCATCACGCTAACCCGCATCTTCAGCATTCCGCTGCTGATCTGGCTGCTTTCCACCAGTCACTTTCGTGCATTCAACGGGGAACAGGAACTGCTGGCTTCCGCCTTGTTTATCGCCGCTTCAATTACCGATGGGATTGACGGATACCTGGCACGGCGTCGCGACCAGATAACGACTATGGGTATGCTGCTCGACCCCCTGGCCGACAAGCTTCTGATCGCCGCGGCTTTCATTGCGCTGGTGCAATTTAATCCGAGCCTGGTCCCGGCGTGGGTGGCGGTGGTAATCATTGCCCGCGAATTTCTGGTGAGTGGGTTGCGTTCGATCGCCGCATCCGAGGGTTTTACTATCGAAGCCAGTAATCTCGGCAAGTTCAAAATGCTGGTGCAGATTGTTTCGGTAGTCGCAGTTATCCTCGATCACAGCTGGAAAGTCTGGCCAGTTGGACCCTACATCTTTCCCGTTCACTGGATCGCGTTGGTTTCCATCTGGTTCATGGTCTTTCTGTCGCTGGTTTCCGCAATAGATTATTTTGCCGCCTTCTGGTCCAAGATTGACCGGCATGTGGTCAAGCGCCGTCGCCGCGCCTTCGTCCTGAGCCGACGGAGGAAGCGCGATGTGCCCGCCGTCTGAAGATTCCTCTCCCCGTCTGACTGTTTCTGCTCTGTCCAGCCCATTTTCTCCCACCCAACGGAGGCTGCTACTGCAGTTGGCTCACCAATCCATTATGGCGGCCTTGGACCACCGGGAACTATCGGCCGTACCTCCTGACCCTTACCTCGCAAAGCCTCGAGGCGTCTTCACCACGCTTTATTATCGAGATAGTTTGCGAGGCTGTGTTGGCTACGTCTTGCCCACGACTTCGGTCTATCGCAATGTGATTGAAACCGCGCGGGGGGCCGCGTTCGATGACCCGCGATTTGCGCCGGTGACTCGCGATGAGGCGGTGGAGTTGGAAGTCTCGTTGAGCATCCTTTCCCCGCCGAAGCCGGTTCACCCCGAGGCTGTGGAGGTCGGGTGTCACGGGCTGCTGATCAGGCAAGGAACGAATCGAGGCCTGTTGCTTCCACAAGTGCCCGTGGAGCATCAATGGGATCGCATCACATTTCTGGAACAAACCTGCAAGAAGGCCGGATTGCCTCCTGACGCCTGGCAACGGGGCGCACAAATAGAAGTTTTCACCGCAGAGGTTTTCGGCGAAAGGACCGGTTAGTTCGTAGGGGGAAAAAAAACCGGAAGGCCTTTGCCTTCCGGAAGCAACGCGTTTTCTTTTAAAAACTATTGCTGATCAAGTTCGACTTGGTCGCCCACGTGGACATCCTCTAACGCAAACACCAGCATGCCGGTGGCAGTTGTCGGAGTGACATTGATCACCACGATCTCTCCCATTGCCCGTCGCGGAAAGTCGCCTACATGGATCGAAGGGCCTTTCGTCTTGGTGAACATGTGTCCTTCGATTGCCGGAGGAAGCTTCTGGGTATCTTCGCTCGCCGAGGCCTTGAACGAAAGGGAATCGACTGGGTCGCGCAGATCAGCTTCGTAGGTGCGGACAGCCCGCAGGTAATCCCCGACCTTTACTCCCTGGTTGGAGCCCAAATTCATGTAGACCTTGGAACCCGTTCCCAAAAGAAGGTCGAAATCTTTGGCCAAGACGATCCGACCGCTGGCCTTGCTTGTGCTTGGCAAAAGCCGGTCGAACCGCTGTGGCGGATGAAACGCCGCCGCTGACTTTTCGACAAACGGTATCGCAAGGTCACCAGGAACCATCGGTTCGCAGCTGAATTCAACGTGTCCGACGGCCATCTTGCCGCGGATATCGACGATCTTTACCCGTCCCAGCTCGGAATATGGCTGGCCCATCGCCTTAATCATGGCGTGTTGTCCGGTGAACAACTCGTAGCGGTTGGGATCCTGCAATTCCCGGACGATCTCGTACTCCTGGCCAGTCTGGTAACCGGATCCGGCGAGGAACACTAAGTCATTCCGGGCGAACTTGGTGGTATTGGGACTCTCAAGGCCGCCCGCGACGAAATTGGCACTGGGAGCGAGCTCTTTGCTGACGTAGCCACCGCAATATAAATCCGCAGATGTCGGCGTCTGGACCCGCTCTTCGGGAAACCCACCGGTGGTAATCAGTGTGCCCTGGGGAACGGCCTGATCGGCCGAAGTGGAATCGGCCTGTTGAGCAGTTGCCGCCCCACCCATCGCCAGGCACAGTAACAGCAACAGTCCTGTTTTCTTCATGTTACCTCCGAATTCAAGGCCGGGGCCCGGACCGGCTTTCTATCGCTAACTGCATTAGATACAAGGGCTTTCAAGCCGGACAGTAACAAGCGTTGGACTGCTGGTCAAGGTTACGCTGGTGTTATCGCAAGTAGGTTAAATAGTTTGGCTGCTCGAGATTTCGATAATCCGTTGTTGCATCTGCAATTACGCGCCTGTAATATCCCGGTTCGTTCCTCACGATGACTGCCAGCCCTATTAGCTACATAAGCAGAATGCGTACCCTGAGGCTACCCCGGGTATGCGTGGCCATCACCGACTCGGACCCCACGGCCCTGGTCGACAAGGCCGAGACTTTAATTCGAGATAACACCTTTCTGGAGTTCAGGTTAGATTACCTGCCTCGTCCCGCGCTGGCCTTGCCGAAGATCAAGCAGTTGATGGAATACAACCCACATCTCATGGCGATCGCAACCTGTCGTCGTGCTTCCAACGGGGGGAAGTTTCAGGGCTCTGTAGCCTCGCAGTTGGACATCCTGGGGAAAGCTAGTGCATCGGGTTGCCAGCTCCTCGATATCGAGCTGCAGAGTGCCTCCAAATGCAAACCCGAGCAACTCCAGCGGCTCCGCGGACGCTCGGCGGTGATTCTTTCGTATCACGATTTCCACGCCACCCGGAATCTGGAAGGTACGCTCGAAAAGATGGCGGATATTCCAGCTGACTTCTACAAAATTGTGGGCACTGCCACGACTCTCTACGACAACGTTACGATGATGAAGTTCCTGGAACAGAATGGCGATCGCCGTTCCCTGATCGGATTGTGCATGGGCGAGCAAGGTATTATCAGCCGGCTGCTGGCCGTCCGAGCGGGTAGCGCGTTCACCTTTGCTTCCGTCAGTCCGGATGAGAAAACCGCCCCTGGACAGATGACGGCCCAGGAACTGCGCAGTACCTACCGGATCGATCAGGTGGATGCCGCAACGCGCGTCTACGGCGTGGCTGGGGATCCTGTGGCGCATTCACTTTCTCCCGCCATCATGAACGCCGCGTTGCGACGAGAGAACGTCAACGGCGTTTACCTTCCGCTTCACGCCAAGACCCTGAAAGACCTGTTGAGCTGCGTGCGTGACATTCCCATTCACGGCTTGTCCATCACCATGCCCTACAAGGAAGCTGTCCTGAAGCACTTGGACAACACCGACTCTCACACCACGAAAATTGGGGCTTGTAACACAGTGGTAAGAGCGCAGGATGGAAAGCTCTATGGATTTAACACTGACGCGGCTGGCATCGTGTGCCCATTGGAGCAGCGGATCACGATCGAGAAGTCCAAGATACTAGTGTTAGGTGCCGGTGGCGCGGCGCGAGCGGCGGTCTTCGGGCTCAAAGAGCGTGGCGCGGAGGTCTACATTCTGAATCGAACCGCAGGCCCAGCTCAAAAGTTGTCGCACCAGGCGAGAGCGCGAATTGCCAAGCGCGCCGATATGAAAAAGCTTAGCTTCGACGTGATCATTAACGCCACTCCCGTGGGCATGGGAACCTCGCGCGAGTCTCCACTGAAGGAAAACGAGATCAACACAAAGATCCTGTTCGAGATGATTTATGACCCGGCCGAAACCCAGCTCATGAAGCTGGCCAAAGAACGAGGTGCGGAAGTAATTCCGGGAATTGAGATGTTCGTTCATCAAGCAGCGCGCCAGTTCGAAATCTGGACTGGCAAGCCCGCGCCCTGGGGCGACATGATGCGGGTCGTGACCGTGGCTTTGCAAGAGCGCGCATTGGCGCGCCACGCCAAAGACGGAAAAAAATAATGCGGCCTGGGTCGTCGGAGTCGGGCGTCAGCCTGCATGCTTACTGGCTGCCGTATTTGGAGTCGGATCTCCAACCGGTTAACTGAACGGGCTCCTACTTGTCATAATGCATCAGCGAGAAAACGTCATAGCCGTTCAGCAGATCCCGGCCCTTGAGAAAATCCAGTTCAACTACGAACGCGAGCCCCGCAATTTCCGCGCCCATCGAAGTGGCTAGTTTGGCCGTGGCATTAGCGGTGCCACCCGTGGCGAGAAGATCGTCCACGATAAGAACGCGTTGGCCTTTCTGGATCGCGTCTTTGTGAATTTCTAGCGTGTTGGTGCCGTATTCCAGGGCATAGTCGAATTTCGCCGTGGCGCCCGGTAGTTTTCCGGGTTTGCGCAGCGGTACGAAGCCGGCGTTGAGACGATAGGCAAGCGCCGGTGCAAAAATGAAACCGCGAGCTTCCATCCCCAGAACAAGATCAACGTCCTGTTTGATGTAGTGCTCCGCCAGGGCATCGATCAGCGTGGCCAAGCCCACTTTATCTTTGAGCAATGTGGTGATGTCGTAAAAGAGAATGCCCTTCTTGGGAAAATCCGGGACTTCCCGGATCAGCTTTTTTAGCGGCTCGCAATTAAGCGTCGACGGCTGCGGCGCAGGGTTCGACATTTACCAGGCTCCTTCAATGCGAAAAGTTGTGAGGCCCGCGACCGGTTTGGCTTCGGCTTCTTCGACGACATCCACGCGAGCGGCACGCGGACCCTGTTGCAGACGCGATTTCAAACCGAGCACTTGATCTCGCGATCCCATGGCTAGAACTTCTACGCTGCCGTCCATATTATTGCGCACCCAACCTGCGATACCGAGTAGATGCGCCTCGCGTTCCACAAACCAGCGGAAACCTACCCCTTGCACTCTTCCACGAACAAGGAAACGACGAGCTTCCGTAAGTTTTTCAGCAGAGGTCATTTCCGAATTCGTGTCCAAGCTACGGGTGTTGGATGGTTACGCTCGTGACAAATACGCGCCTTCGGCCGTGTCGACGCGAATCTTCTCGCCTTCATTGATGAAGGGCGGAACTTGCACGACCAGTCCCGTCTCGGTTTTTGCCGGCTTGGTGACGCTGGATGCAGTCGCGCTCTTTAATCCCGGCTCAGTCTCTACGACCGTCAACTCAACCGTTTGTGGTAACTCAATGCCGACGGCTTTGCCATCGAAGAATTCCACTTTGATCTGCAGATTTGAGATAAGGTAGTCCACCGCATCCCCCAGAATTTCCCGGCTCAGATGCGTCTGCTCGAAATTGGTGGTGTCCATGAAGTAATAGCTGTCTCCGTCGGCGTAGAGAAATTCCATTTCAACTTCGTCGACGTTAATTTTTTCGATCGGGTCGGGCGACCGGAAGCGGTGTTCGAACATTGCTCCAGTCCGCAAATTGCGCAGTTTCGCTTGAATGAAAGCGCGTAGATTGCCCGGCGTGCGGTGTTCAACACTGAACACTGAATGCAGGTCGTTGTTGTGCTTGATGATCATGCCGGGGCGAAGCTGGGTGGCGGGGATAGCCATTGCTGGGTAGGTCTCCTTTGAAAATATGGCACGATTGCGTAAAACGTCGTTCGACCAACTTCGTCCGATGGACGTTAGCGGAACCGGGCGGGCCACATTTTCCGCCGGATACGAGGATCCAACTCTTTATTTTACACGTACTTGAGCTGCTGTGGAATAGAACCGGTCCGGTAACCAAGAAATAGCTCAGAAAGCAAGGATCTGGCGCCGGCACAGAGTCTAAGATGTCAGACGGTTCAAACCAAATAAATCTGAAGGGGTAGTTTAATGCGCAGTGGAAAATACGAAGCCTCTGATAGCGGCAGTTCTGTCGCTGCGGCCATCACTCTTCTTTTGATTGGATTCGGAGCGGGAGCGCTGATCGGTCTGGTACTCGCTCCCAAGGCCGGGAAGCAATTCAGAAAAGATCTTCGCAAAAAATACGACTCTGCCCGGGAGACAATCGAGGACTGGACCGATGACGCCAAGGACTTCGCTGAAGTTGCCATGGAACGCGGAGCAGAGATTGCCGACGAGGTCAGGGACAAAGTAGCTCCGCTTACCAAAGCCATCCGGCGGTAGAGGGATCAGGCCTCGTCTGACATATGCCCGAGTCTGCGGTCGAGGTTGAAGCCCGAAAGGCAATCGTCCAAATTCCTAATACAATCGGAAACTCACCTCCACGTTGATTTCGACCGCCACTGGCTGGCCATTGAGAGTGCCTGGCTGAAAGCGCCAGGTGCTTACTGCAGCTTCCGCTTTCTCATCAAGACCCATGCCCAGCGTGCGTTGTATGCGAATGTTGTGCGGACTTCCCTGCGCGTCTACCACCAGCCAGAGCAGTACCGAGCCTTGATATTTGGCTTTACGAGCGGCGTCGGAATATTCGGGATCGGGATCGTAGATGGGACGGGGCGGCGTTACCCCGCCTCGCCCCGGCCGAAATACATTGCCTTGGTCGTAGGGTCCAAAACCCGGTGTGTTCTTGGGTCCCACGCCGCCGCAGCAACCGCTTCCGATTCCGCCGCGGCTACCGGGTCCATTCGAGGGCGGCCCCTCGACTGCAGAGAGCGGATCACCGAGTTGCGCCAATTGAGGCAGCTTGACGTCGGATAGAGCCAGCACACTCGGCGGCTCGGGCAACTTGGGATCGAGGTTCAAAAGAACCGCTTCTGGCGCGGTTAACTGGTCCTCCAGAGTCATCTTAGGTAATGCTCCTCTGGACGCCGCCAGCTTGTCACCAGTTCCACCTCCGCCACGCCCGCTAGGTTCATCTGCCAGAAAAGAAATAGGCGCAACATTAATAGCGTGTCTAATTTCCGGGACTCGATTCGGCGGGCCTGTCCACCAGGCCAGCCAGACCACGATAGTCAATGCGGCCACGTGGGCCAGAAACGACGCCAGAAAGTTTTCGGTCCGTCGGCGATAGAAACCGAGATTGTCGGAGAGCAGCCCTCGGAAAACAGGTGTCGGAGAATTGACAGAAACCATCGCGATCACCCCTGGATGAAAGATTAGGGCCGATTTCTGTGTGAGACGCGGCTTGGCGTCAAAAGGATACTTGGACAAAAAGAGACTTTCGGACTTCGGACGTTTTCCCTTCCGATCTCAGTAAATCGGATTCGGCTTGAGATAATTAGACAACGGCGACCCACTGGCTGGTCTCGCCTGTCTGCCCTCGATGTGCGCGTGGGAAATCCTATTTGAAAAGTCTGGAGAAGAAACTTTTCATCTTGCCGACGACTCCCTTGTGTTGGGCGGCTTCGTCTTGCGGATCGACTATTGTGAGCATCGGAGCCGGCCGATTTGGCCGGGACATCGGCAGCGTTGCCGTCTCAAGACTCGGCGGTGACGGCGGAAGGTCAGCTGCGCGAAAAACGAAAGGAGCCTCCACTTGTACCCTGGCTTTGCCTGCCTCAGGCGCGGGTAGCCGAGCAGCGTCGGCAGGGGAGGTGTCGATCGCAATCTGAGCAGGTTGCGCCATGCTCTGCGCTTGAACGGGAGCCGCTTCGTCAGTAGACGACCACGGCTTGGCTTCGTCTCCCGGTTCGGCAAGGTGCACAGTCGGCGGCAAGTCTTTCTCTGAAACTGTGGGATTGGTCTCTATGGCCGCCCGCATGGCGGGAATCGCCGGGGGAGGGCAGCCGCAGTCATCGGGGACGTTCGCATCAGTCTGGTTCAATCTTCCCGAACGAAAGACGATCTGTTGGTTGAGCTTCACCTGGTAAGTGCCTTCGCCCATCAGTTCAGAAACCATCACCGATGCGGAATTTCCTGGCAAGGCACGAACACAAGTATTGCCGCGCGAATCGGCGCTGATGGCAAAGTGAAGTTCTCCCGGCCCTGTCAGCATCATGCGGAAATCGGGGGTAAGGACCGAATCTGCGGAACTATTCAGCGTGTATCGTGCTTCCAGTGCTCCCGTGCTCATACCCAGCATCAAGTCACGGCCATTCTCAGAAGTGGTAACGGAAAGGGTCGTTCCCGGACACACGCGAACTTCTTTTCCGTGCGCGAGACGCAAGAGCGTCGTTTCGACTCCCGCGGTTACGGAGGAGTCGCCGGCTAAGCGGGTTCTCGCTTCCACCGCTATCCCTGAGTTACTGGCACTGATGGGCAGGGCCGCCGGCTGCGTGTCTTCGGTGAATGCCGACACCGATGGGACTTCGGTGCGTATCTCTTTTGCTTCGGCCAGGGGATGCAAGTGCACCAACAATCGTCCTCCGCTGCCGGCGGTGCTGTAGCCGACCGGACGGACCAGGTCCAAGACGATGCGGGTTACGGGCGGCAAGTCCTGAAATTGGTTGATTCGCGCTCTTGTCACTTGGTTGGTGTCGCCAGCGACGAGCTTATGCGGTGCGCGAGTGCCGGGCAGATCAATCACTAAGCGAGGCGGGCTTTCCAGACTTTCAATGGTCGGGCTCAACACTTCGCTGGAGTTAGTGACAATTTCCAGCGCGGGTCCTGAGGAGTCAGAGATCAATCTCACTGATTGCAACCGAACCGCACGAGGAGCGGAGACAGCGTGCGTAAGTTTTGCTGGGGGTGCCTGCGCCCGGCAGGGAATACTGGCCAATAGCACGGCCACCATCAGGTGCCGGAGAAATTCGCAGCTTACGCGAGGCAAAGACTTCATTTCGGGGGAGGCTCTGTTACCCGAAAGATATCATCGCGCGACATCTTGGAGAAGTAGTCAAAGAACACGAATGGTCATAGTGGAGACGCATTCGGACAATACCTCAAAGTCGGCCTGGAAGATGTAATAGGTGTGCCACGAAATGCGCCGAGGCCTCTGCCTAGAGTTTGCATGCCCATTCTGGACTCAATCGGCAGCCGCTCAATCGAATTGAACCTAGAAGCACATTGCCGGTGAGGGCAGCGTTCCATCCGTTGAAAGTAGGGCCGCCGTGGAAGTGGGGTTAACTGGTATCCGCCACCGAAAAAAATAAAAGAAGAACCAGCCCTGATTTGTGCATACGAAGTCCCCGCATTAGATTTGTAAGCAAAGGGACTTCGCGAGTGGAGGTTGTCGCTAGTATGATTTAGGTGTGTCCCCGTAGCTCAGGTGGATAGAGCATCTGCCTTCTAAGCAGAGGGTCGCGTGTTCGAGTCACGCCGGGGACACCATCACTCCAGTCCACCGCCCCGCAACCGGTTAGCTTTTGGATGGTGTTTTCGGCGGCCGGTGCTCACAGTTCGCGTTCAGGCAGGTATCGGGCAGCACCAGGCGTTGCACTGGCCTTCCTCCGACGATGTGGGAATCGATGATTTCGTCCACATCGGCGAGTGTGACCCGTCCGTACCAAACCGTGTCGGGGTAGACCACAAGATTCGGACCGTGTTCGCATTGATCGAGACAACCAGACTGGTTGGCCCGCACTTTTCCTTTCAATCCTCGGGTTGCCAGTTTTTCTTTGAACGCCTTCTGCAGCTCCGCGCGACCATCGGGATCGCAACAGGGACGGGGCGCTCCCGGGGGGCGCTGATTGCCGCAAATAAAAATATGTTTCTCAAACTTCGGCATAGATAAAACGGAACAAGATTCGACTGCAAAAACAATTTCGTGTGCACCAACCAACGGTGTGAAAACTCTTATCCTGATGTTTTGAGAAGAGCCAAAAGCCATCGGCCAACAGCGAATAAGCTTTTTTTCACTCCCGGTGGGCTACCGCGTAGTAACCAGTGCGCGCCTGAATCTTGTGGTCCTTATTGCTGGTGTGTATCTCTACTTTGCGGAAAGTTCCATCCAGTGAAGGATTGGTCGGTGTGTAGCCCACGTTGTATTGGCTGCGGAGTTCTTTGGAGATCTGGTCGAAGGCGTCTTTAAGTTTCTCCATTTTATTGCCCACTTCGATGACGCGACCGCCAGTTTCACTCGCCAGCTTTTTCATTTCGCGGTCGCCCGAGTATCCACCGAAGCCGTAAAAACCACGGTCCGCGATCAAGAGCACGTAACAAATGGAATCCGCTTTCTGGGCTGCTTCGATAGCTTCGGTAATCTTTAACTGGCTGCCCTGGTCTTCGCCGTCGGTGAGCAGGATCATCGCCTTTCTTCCCACCTCTTTGGCCAATTCATCATGGGACGCGAGATAAACGGCGTCATAGAGCACGGTACCTTTTGGAGTGGAACTGCACGGCAGCGGTCCGCCACCAGAGCCCGGGAGCCCGCCGCAACTGGACGGGGGAGCATTTATGCGCGCGCTGTTGAGAGCGTCCCTCAGGCGTCGCGAAGAGTTGGTGAAATCCTGCAGCAGATTGGTATCGACGTCGAAACTGATGACAAAGGCCTCGTCTTTGGGCCGCAAAATCTCGCTGAGGAAATTGGCGCCTACTTCCTTTTCCATTTCCAGAACGCGCTGCTGGCTCCCGCTTGAATCGATCAGAATTCCGAGAGTCAGGGGAAGATCGGATTCCGCAGTGAAATACTTGATGGTCTGAGGTTTGCCATCCTCCAGAATCTGAAAGTCGCCCTTGTTCAAATTGGGAATCAGTCCGCCTTTTTTGTCTTTGACGTTAAAAAAAAGCTGGACCACGTTGACGTTCACTTTCAGCGTCGCAGCGGACTGATCCTGATCGTCGCTCTGGTTGTTGCTTTGATCCGGAGGTCCAGCCAGGCGCGGAAGTTGCTGGGCGGCTGCCGTGCCTGGGAAAAGTGCGGCAGCTAAAGTGACCCTAGCAAGGATGGCCATCGCGGACCCCAGGGCCCCCCTTCTCTGAAACCCACCGACTTTTTGCATTCAGATATTCTCTCGCACTTTTTGTTAGTCTATTCCATCAAAGTTAGATGCACGAAATTGCGGGTTTTAGCATCCCAAGGAATAAGTAGTTGCCGGCAGGTGGAGAGTGTCCCCGTGGAGTCCGTTGAACAAGGCTTGGTGACCAAAGCACCAAATCAACAACCATTGCGGCGAAAAAGGGCCATGGTTTGGCCTGTGCCGAGCTGGGTCGTCGCAGCCGTGGCAAGTGGGTTGACGGTGATCAGTCTCCTCGCGGTTACCGCCTTGGCGCAGCAAACCGATCCCAGCCAGAAAAAAAAGGACGATATCCCGGATGCGCCTTCCGCGAGCCGGCCCTTTCCCGGACCTATGCCGCCGCCATCTTCTTCCCAGCCTTCGAATCCTCGTCCGTCGGATTCCACTGCCCCGCCCCCAAACCAGGCGCCACCCACGGAATCAAATCCTGCTTCGCCTGCTGACGCGAATTCTTTGCCCGAGCCTACCTATGCCCCCGGGGTAGCTCCGCCGACGAAAGGAGCCAGCGTACCCGCCGTAAATGCTTCGAAAGAAGGCGGTGCGGCCAATGAGGAAATATTCAAAATCACGAGCAACGTCAACCAGGTGGTAGTTCCGGTCATGGTGAAAGATGGATCAGGTCGGATGGTTAATGGACTGCTATCCCGCGACTTCGAGGTGTTTGAAGACGGAAAAAAACAAAACTTGAATTTTTTCACGACTGACCCGTTTGCTCTGTCCGTTGCGGTGCTGTTCGATGTGGGCATGCAGGATGTGGCGGTGCAAAAAGTCGTCCAGACGTTTACCGCGCTCCAAGGCGCGTTTAGTCAGTTCGACGAGGTCTCTCTTTACACCTACAGCACCAGTGTCTCGAAAGCATCCGATTTTGCGGCAGTCGGCAAGAGACTGACGGCGGCGTTGGATAATCTCAGGTATGTGTCGGGACGAAACAATGGTCCTCCCGTGACCAGCGGTCCGCTGGGACCGCAAGGTCCGATCGTTAACGGCGTTCCAATGGACCAGAGTTCTCCCAGAGTGGTTACGCCCCCCAAAGAATCGCATGTGCTGAATGATGCCCTGGTGGCCGCAGCTTTGGACTTGGGCAAACGCGACCGGTCGCGCCGGAAAGTCATCTTCGTCATCAGCGACGGCCGCGAGGCTCGCAGCAATGCCAGTTATCGCGATACGCTGAAACTCCTGCTATCGAACGGGATCATGGTTTACGGAGTGGCGGTTGAAGGTTCGGCCATTCCGGGATATGGACAGCTACAGAAGTTGCATGTTCCGCTCACAGGCTCGCATTTCGGATATAGCGACATTCTGCCCAAATATGCGAATGCCACGGGCGGCGAGATTTTTTCCGGCTTCTCGCGTGACGCGATCGAGAACACCTATGCTGGGGCGCTCGGTGAAGCCCGGAATCAATACACCTTGGGATATTTGACCCATGGCACCCCGAGCAGCACCCACCGTGAGATCGAGGTCAGGGTTTCCCGTCCCGACCTGAAAGTTACCGCGAAGGAAGGCTATTATCCGGTTGGACTGGCGCGTTGAACTGGAAAAACAGTGGGGCTGGACACGCTAGTAAAACCGGGATGGTCTTCTGCTAGTAACCTGAGTAACCTGCCGTCAGCACCAAAGCCTGTGGTATAAAACCAGCAGTACCAAGCCAAAAAATTTTCCGGATGTTGCGTGCGCCGATGCGGCGTTTGCTACCGGTTCGAGGTAAGTCTTGAGTTTCATCAACTTTGCGGCCCGCGAGATTAACTGCAAGATCGTTTATTACGGCGCTGGTTTGGGCGGCAAAACCACAAATCTTCAGTTCATCTACCAGAAAACTGCCGAACAGCAGAAGGGTAAGATGATCTCGCTGGCGACGGAAACAGAACGAACCCTGTTCTTCGATTTCCTTCCTCTGGATTTAGGGTCAGTTCGCGGTTTCAAAACCCGTATCCACCTTTACACCGTGCCCGGCCAGGTGTTTTATGATGCCAGCCGCAAACTGATTCTGCGCGGCGTTGATGGCATTGTTTTCGTGGCGGATTCGCAGGAAGAACGGATGGACGCCAACGTCGAAGCCCTCGACAACCTCATGTCGAATCTCAAGGAACACGGTTACGACTTCAACAAGATCCCCTACGTTCTTCAGCTGAACAAACGCGATCTACCGAACGTGCTTCCCGTTGATGCATTGTCAAAGCAACTACGCCGTAAGAACGAGCCTATGCTCGAAGCGGTAGCTTTTCAGGGTCCGGGAGTATTCGAGACTCTAAAGGAAATTGCTCGCCAGGTACTGACGGATTTGAAGCAAGGCGGTTAAACAACTTAGCTGTTAATGCTTCCGCAACCCGGCCGACTCGCGCCGGGCTTCCTGGGCGGGAACAAAATCTTGGTCGGCGTTCTTCCACATCTCCAACAATTCACCGTAGCTTTTTGCAGCCGCATCCTGGTCGATTTGCGCTTGTCCGCGAGCCGTTCCCAGCAGACAGAGAACGTAGTCCGGATTCTGCGAACCGCCACCCGCACCTTCTCCCAAAGCCAACGGACGATAACGCAATCCGGGCGCAAAACTGGCGATCGCCTGATCCGGCTTTTTCATCTCTAGATAGGCGCTCCCGAGAAGATGCGGAATTTTGGAAACCAAAGAGTACGAAGGATTCACCGTCGACAGAAATCCCGGAACTTGATCCGGATGGTGTTGCGCAAGGGCTGCCCCAGCTTTGACTTGGGGAAGGTAGATTTCATTGACCAGGGTGTTGGTCGGAGATTCCGCAGCAAGACGTTGGATTTCGCTCAAAGCGATGGCGGTTTCTCCACAAAGCGCCAGCGCCAGCGCGGCGTCGGGAACAGTAGCGATGGAATGGTCGAGAGCAAAGCCTTTATGGGCGGCATCGCGGGCTCCGTTGCAATCAGATACCAAGGCATTATGCAGGGCCTTCACCGCATAAAAGCCTCCAGCGGTATCAGGAAAGTGCTGCTGTTCCGCACGTTTCGCAGCCTGCTCCCAATGCAGATTGGCTTCGTGCATTCGGCCTTGATCCATGTACATCGTGGACGCTGTCGCTTCCAGGGTGAATCCATCAGGCCGGCCAATTGCCCATTGGATCTGCTTTTCCCAATCTGGTTTCTGGCTAAGAAATGCGTCGAGCATGACGTTCGCATGGTAGTTCCCATCGTCGCCACCGCCTTGTTCCACTGCTTCCTTGAGGTAGCGCTCTCCCTCCTGAAGACGGCCCAATTGCATTAAGGTGGCGGCCGTATTTTCCGCGGCAACATTGTCCCATTTGGCGATTTCCCAGGTTTTCTTGAAGTCTTTTGCCGCCTCTTCGTAGTCGCCCAAATTGGCGTACACAATGGCCATATTGTTCCAGGCGGCCGCATCGCGCGGATAAGTTGTGGCAAAGAGTTTGTAGCTTTCAAGAGCCTTGGGAAGATCGAATTGAAAGTTGGCATACTGCGACTCGATGTACATTCGCTCCCGCTCGGTGACGCGCTCGCGCAGTGCGTATGCCTTCTTCATATATTCCAGGGCTTTGGAGAGGGATCCCTGGGTGGAGTAAGTCACCGCCAGGCGGGCATAGGCCATGGCGAAATTGGGGTCGAGTTGAACCGCCTGCTGATACAGCGAAGAAGCCTGAGGGAAATCGCGACCCATACGGTGTTCATCCTCGCCGAGCGAGAATGCATGAAATGCTTGCAATGAGGCCGTGGTCACATTGGTGTAGGGAGTGGATAGCTTCTGAATCGAAGCCATGGATTCCCCGAGCCGTGCACGCATCGCGGTCGCGGCCTTTGAGACAGCCTGTAGCACCGCCGTCTGGTCTGGGGCTGCCACTTGCTCACGCGCGAAAACCTCTCCAGTGGCACAGTTGACCGCATTGATCGAGATCACATAAGACGATCCGAGGCTCGCGATTGATCCGGCGAGATAGGCCTTCACGCCCAGACGCTGGCCGAGTTGTTGTGCCAGCTCCGGCGTAATCTTCTGCTCGCGAGTTTGTCCGAGGTATTGGAGATTGCTATGTAGTTCCGCGTCACTCACCAGTTGCAGCAACGGCGACTGCTCGAGTTGAATCGCAAGCGCTTCCTTCAGCGTGGCATCAAAAACCGGGTCACCGGTCTGATTGTTGAAGTCAGCGAGGATAAGCTGATCCTTGTCGGTCAGCTTCACCGCCTGATGGTTTCGCCAGTAAAGTCCTCCGAAAATGGCCAGCGCCAGCAGTACCGCTCCTCCCGCCACCCAGGGCCATTTCGGTCGCGCCAGCGGAGGAGCGACTGCCACGCTTCCGGATGATTGCGACCGCACCACTCTGGATGATCCGCTCGTTCGTTGCATCGAAGGTGGGGGGTTTTCGGGTATAGCCACCGCTTCACTTTGCGCCACATTTGTCGTGGATGAACCCGCGGCTGACTTCTGCCCAGAGTCCAGATCGCGTCGCAACCGCAACAGCTCTGATTTCACATCGACAGCATGCTGGTATCGGAGATCTCGATCCTTCTCCAAAGCTCGATTGATGATGTCTTCCAGCTTCGGAGGCAGGTTGGGATTCAGGCGGATGGGCGCCAGTGGAACCCGGTTCATGATGGCATCGAAAATTACGCCCGAAGTTTCGCCTCGAAAAGGGACCGCCCCGGTGGCCATTTCATAGAGAACGATGCCGAAGGAGAACAGATCGGTACGTCCATCGAGCATCTTGCCGCGAACTTGTTCCGGCGACATGTAGGCGACTGTCCCAAGCGCCGATCCTGGGCTGGTGAGATGCTGGGCCCCGCCGCCATCCGTCTTTGTAGCTTCGCTCGGATCAAGCGCACCGCTCGACTCTTGAGTAACCTTGGCCAGGCCAAAATCGAGAATCTTAGCCGTCCCGCGCCGCGTTACGAAGATATTGGCCGGCTTAATATCGCGATGCACGATTCCCTTGGAGTGGGCGGCATCAAGCCCTTCGGCTACATCAATGGAGATGGAAAGGAGTGTTTCCAGTTCCAGCGGTCGGTTGGCGATCAGGTGTTTCAAGGTCTCGCCTTCCAGATACTCCATTACGATGAAAGCCTGGTCTCCATCTTCGCCGATGTCGTAAATCGTGCAAATATTCGGATGGTTGAGAGCCGAAGCTGCCTGCGCCTCACGGCGAAAACGGCTGAGAGCGTTGGGATCGCGGGTCACGTCTTCGGGAAGGAACTTCAGAGCGACAAACCGGCGCAGACGAGTGTCCTCGGCTTTGTACACCACGCCCATTCCGCCTCCGCCGAGTTTCTCGATGACTTTGTAGTGAGAGAAGCTTTGGCCGATCATTATGGTGTATGCCGGCGCTCTAGAAACCCGCGCAGAATGCCCGGCTTCGGGTGACACATCTTAGGGGCGAGAAGGAAGTAAAGTCAACGAATACCGAGGATGCTTGGTGTAATTGAATTCCTTGCCGGTAGGCCATTTCGGAATGGCAATATCTGAAAGACGTGTTCCGCGTGGCTGCGTCCCGCTAACGCAATCGGATGGATTTCAGCATCTGCTCAAATGTCGGACGAAGCGATTCGAAATCCTTATCCGGAGCAATCGCGACCATATACAACAAGCTGCCGTCCCGACGTTGGAACGTCACCAGCCAGTCTCGCTCCTGTCCGGGGCGCCCGCTCTGATCCTGTAGCGGCGAGTTACCTAGCAGGTCCACTGACTTCCCTGCGATTCCATTCACTCGAATGTTTTCGTCTTGCCCAATCTGTCGCAGATCCGGGTTGGACTGTCGCAGCGATGACAGCAGTTCATGAGTTGCCTGATCCAGATTGGCATTGGAGTCTTCCGGCTGAAAGGTGTTAAGCATGACCCCGTAGGCCACGGCAGATTTTGTCACACCATTCGGCGGAGCGATGGTTATCGATGAATTCTGATCGCCATACACCTGCCAATTGGCGGGATAGGAAATATCGAAGTCGCTGTGGCTGAAATTGCGAAAACTGCTGCTGGGCTCTGAGCCTCCAGCGGACGGATTGGTCGTTGAGCCTTGCCGCTCCGCGATCTGTTGAGCGGTGAACGGCTTCATCGTGCCAACCCGTTCTTTTACATTGAGAAACTCGGTACTGTCGGTGCGGTAAGCCGTCTTCCTCGGCAAGGTGCCAACTTCAGCAGCCACCGCTTGCGCGCGATTTCCAGGATTGGGATGGTCGCTGAGAAACTGTGGGCCGCGCGCCACTCCACCCTCTTTTTCCAGCTTGGCGAAAAAATCCGACATGGCTCGCGGATTAAATCCAGAGTCATACATAATATCGGTGCCGAGCAGGTCAGCTTCTGATTCGGCCTTGCGCGAGTTCCTTAGAAAATAGGACCCCACTCCAAATGAGTATCCCATCTGGGCCATCTGCGCGAGTGCACCCCCACCCATGACCGCACCCAGAAACGCCAATGGAAGTTGCGCCGCCATTTGTCGGCTGGCCGCGCGAGTGCCATGCCGTTGCACCACGTGCGAAATTTCGTGGGCCATCACGCCGGCAAGTTCGGCTTCGTTGTCCGCCGCCTGAATGGTGCCGAGGTTCACGAAAACTGGTCCACCTGGAAGTGCGAAGGCGTTGATCTCCCTTTGATTTACAACATGAAACGTGTAGGGCCACTTTTCACCTGGAGCGTGCACGGCCAGTTGTTGGCCAAGGCGCTGCACATAGATGGTGATTGGGTCGGAGTCCGGAAGCACAGGTAGCTGCCTTTTTACCTGAGCTGAGGCTTGCTGTCCTGCCTGCACCTCTTCCTGGGCAGAAAACATATCAAAGCCGTGAGTAGGTTCCACGCGAGCCGAAAGCGACGGCGCCGTCGCCGAAAGAAAGAGCAGCAACGTCGCCCCGAGTGCCATCGTGAAGTTAGCCCGCATTACTCCTCCCCCAACCAGTTGCGCTCAATTTGGATGCACGACCTCGTTCGGTTAGTTTCATGTTCTCACGAACCCGCACGGGCGGACACGCTAGCGTCTTGGTTTTGGAAGTTGAACGGCGACCCTCTACAAGGGCGCGCAAAAAAAGGCACCGGTTTCCCGGCGCCTTGGGTTGCTGGGTCTGGTTCAGGAGTTACTTGCCGTCCAGTGTTCCGGTCGCCCCGAATTCGCGCCGCGCTACGGTACGGGCAGGCCGCGCCATCGGCAGAGCTCCGGCGGCGGCGCCGTGACGTTCCAGCAGCATCGGAACCATCGCGTTCTCGGCCTCCTTTATAAACAACAACTTACCTTCAGGGCTCAAATCGATACGGATGAAGTCGCCGAGTTTGATCTGTCCGGTTGCGACGAGGTTAGCTAACTGAAACACGACGTGACGTTCGATGGCTCGCTTCAAATGTCGGGCGCCGTATTTCGGATCGGTTCCTTCGTGCAGCAGGAAGCTCTTTACCCGCGGAGTGCAGTTGAAAACGAACTGGTTCACGGCAGAGGCCATCAGGATCCGCTGCTGTACCATCCCCAGTTCGATTTCGAGAATTTCCTGCAAGTGCTCCGCGCGCAAAGTCCGGAATACAACCGATTTGTCGATACGGTTCATGAACTCAGGGCTGAATTTGCGGCGGGCTGCGTCGACCGCCGAGCGGTTGATCTTGTCATCGAATGCAGCATCCACTTCGGTCGGCTTATTGACGAATCCCAAGCCGCCGTCGACCATGTTGCTCATCTCACTTGCCCCCAGATTCGAGGTCATAATGATGATGCACTGGGACAGATCCACGCGGCGGTTATCGCCCAGTGTCAAAGTCGCTTTATCCAGAATTCCGAGCAGCAGCTGCCAGAGTGAGTCGGAAGCCTTTTCGATTTCGTCAAAGAGCAGAATCGAGAGCTTCAAAGTCTCGGTGTGCCACTGGTTGAGGGCTTCTTGGGTCAGCAAAGGATGCGTCTCGCGATGGCCCAAGTATCCCGGAGGCGAACCGATCAGCTTGGCAATTTCGTGCGAGTGCTGAAATTCGGCGCAATCGATTTTGATGCAGGCGCGGGGATCGCCAAACAGGGCCTCGGCCATGGCTTCGACCACCCGGGTTTTACCTGAGCCCGTGGGCCCAAGGAACAAGAGATTGCCAACAGGACGGCCAGGAGGATTCAAGCCCGCCAGAAACATCTGGTAAATTTCGACCACTTTCTCGACGGCCTGGTCCTGGCCGACGATCTTGCGGCGAAGGGCGCTTTCAAATTCTCTGGCATCATTGGAGCGGCGCGTTGGGTCGAGCATGGTGTTGACGACAGTTTTCATATATTAGTTGGCCCTTCTTCATCATCCTTTCCTGGGCCCGTGTTGCTGAGGGAGAAAGCGGGGCCGCCGTTTAGTCATGAGAGACAAATTCTGTCATCCCATATCTTCGGCAAACTCATTACAGCAAACGACTAGCCATTCGTGCCGTCCGGTTATGCCTCAGGTTCTACGAGGTTTAGATGCTCAAAGCTGGACGAAAGAAGAGCCTGTTCCCCAAGCTGGCCTGAGCAAAAGAGAAATAGTTTGCCACTACCTGGAAATTTCCTGAGCGGTGAGCGTCCGGGCCGTCACGCCCGCCCCGAAGGGCCATCCTGGATGAGCAGTCGCACCGGCTGCTTACTGGCCCGACGTTATCTGGTTGCCTGAATGCCGCAAAGGTAGCATCCGTGAAAACCAGCGAGTTTCACGGAGAACAAAATTGCGCCACATCGGGCCCCGATCCACTCTCACTATCCTGTTCATTTCCATTGGTTTGGTTGCATTGACTCCGGCCGTTTCCGCCCAGACTGCGAACGCCGAGTTGTTACTGACATCCAAAACCTCTACGTCAACGGTTCCCAAGGCTCCGGCTCAACCGCTAGCTGCCGTGGCACCTCCCGGTAGCGCGCTGTATGTCGCGAAGCGGGGAGACAGCATTCCCCAGATCGCGCATCACTATCTGTCCCAGACCACGTACCTTACGTCCAGCGAATTGGGGGAAGCCATCCGAAGCGCAAATGGCAACTTTCGTGGCCCGTTCCTGAAGGCGGGCCAACCCGTGATCATTCCCGGGTTACTCTCAACCCCGATCGTGGAGAAATCCGTTCCCGTGCAACGCGACTTTGAAGTTCGAGCGATCTATCTCACTGGATTAATGGCCGCTAGCGACCATGGGATTCGTATCATCCGTCACTGGCGCGAAGTGGGCGGAAACGCCGTAGTTTTCGATATCAAGGACAGTGACGGGAGTGTGACAATTCCTTTCGATCACCCGCTCCTTGGTAGTCATCGTTCTTCTTTTCATGATCTTCCGAAGTTTATCCGGTTCCTGCATTCACAGAACCTGCACGCTATCGCTCGGGTGGCTATCTTCCGTGATGAGCGCCTGGTAGAGACCCATCCTGAATTGGCGGTGAAGTCTCACAAAACCGGCCAGGCATGGCGAGAAAACGGAAAACTAGTCTGGACGGATCCCTCGCAGCCTAAGGTGCAGGAATACGATATCGCCCTGGCCAAAAAGGCTGCCGAGGCCGGAGCGGACGAGATTCAGTTTGACTACGTGCGATTCCCGGCTGAAGGAGATCAAAAAGACGCCAGTTTTGCGTATCAGGTTGAGCATCCCGACTGGCACCGATCAGACGTGATCGCCGATTTCCTGAAGCGTGCCTATGCAGAACTACACCCCACCGGAGCGCTGTTGTCGCTCGACGTCTTTGGGATCATGGCCTGGCAGCGGCCAGTCGACCTCGGCCATACGGGTCAGGATATCCAGCGCATGGCGAAATACTGTGATGTTCTTTCGCCGATGATCTACCCTTCACATTTCTTCGGTATGGATGGTATCGCGCACCCAGGCGATGCGCCTGAGCACTTCATAGGCGAATCGATGGCGCGATTCGAAAAGATCACGCAAGGGAGCAGTGTAGTGATCCGTCCATGGCTGCAGGCCTTTCGCTGGCGCACGAAGACTTACTCGCCGCAATATATCGAAGCCCAGGTGATCACGGCGAAGGACAAGGGTGGAATTGGGTTTCTGTTCTGGAACGCCGCTAATGACTACAGCAAGCCCTACGCGGCCATGCCGGAGATGGCAGTGACCAAAGGGAAGTATTTCCGGGGAGACGAGATATCAACCAGCGTGCGAGCCGTGGAACTATCAGCCGCTCCCAAAATTGCGACTGAAGGCGTCAAACCCTAGGTCCGCCGATAGATGATCATGGCTGTCGAAACTAACTTTCTGCAGCGGATTGCGGTTGAGGGGAGCCGCGGCAGTGTGGCGGGCGAATCGGCCTGCCACACCGCCGAGGCCTCCTGACGGTCGCTAAAACCTCACATCACATCGCTGGCAGATGTGTTTACGGTTATCCGGGTT
>Ga0070711_100000075_pt1 | contig 56466 bp, 53 predicted proteins | sample LARL53metaG_FD_65452 | JGI IMG/M metagenome (GOLD analysis project Ga0070711, IMG submission 65452) | Corn, switchgrass and miscanthus rhizosphere microbial communities from Kellogg Biological Station, Michigan, USA - LAR L5-3 metaG | ecosystem: Host-associated > Plants > Roots > Rhizosphere ... | reverse complement strand
AAGGTCCGACTTCATCGAGGCGATGTACGCCTTCGCCTTGGTGTTCGCGAACTTCGGGATCGCGATGGCGGCCAGAATGCCGATGATCACCACCACGATCAGGAGCTCGATGAGCGTGAAACCCTTGCGGTTCATTGCCACTACCCCCTCCAGAGTGTGGACACCAAAGGCGCAACGCCCACGATACCGGCGAACCGATGGTCCTCCTAGGTCACCTGTCACTTTGTGATTCCTTAGCGCGGAGCCCGTGTCAGAATTGAACATAGGGCCCGCTCTCGACGCGGGACGCCCTGTTTCACTATGTTAAGTCCAGCATGAACAAACTGCGCACCGTGCTCATCGTCGACGACGATGCGCTGCTCCGCTCGTCGCTCGATAGCGTGCTCACGACTGTGGGCTATCGGACGCTGACGACGGGCGATCCGGACGCCGCCTATCGTCTGCTCGGCACGGAGCCGGTGACCGCGATGCTACTCGACGTGCGGCTCCCGACCATGTCGGGCCTCGCCCTCTACCTCGCCGTCGTCCGGCGCTGGCCGCATCTCGTGGGCCGCATCGCGCTGATGACGGGCGACGCGGACGCGTCTGACGTCCGCGCTTGGGTATATCGCAACCCCTGCGCGGTGCTTCGCAAGCCCTTCAACTTTCAGCAGGTGACCGACTGGCTGGACTCGGCGGTCCAGGCCGCCGAGCGGACCGCGTCCGCCGGGTAGAGCCGCCCCCCTTCACGCGCGGCCGGCTACTGGCAGGCCGCGACGCCGTCCTTGGTCGCCGGCGCTACCGCCGGCGTATTCACGAAGATCGCGCAGGTCACGACCGGGTTCGTCACGTTGGCATTCGTCATCGTGGCGCTCCAGCCGCCGCCGTTGACGGTCGGGCCCGCTAAGGCGTTCCCGCTCGAAAGGCAGACGTTCACGGTACCCGGCGTCGGTGGCGTGGTGCAAGAGGTGGTCCCGCCGTACCTGATGGAGTCGGCAAAGAACGACTCCTCCGATGTGAGCAAATTGCGCAAATCCGACTTCATCGACGCGATGTAGGCGCGCGTCTTTGTGTTGGCGAACTTCGGAATCGCGATCGTGGCCAGAATGCCGATGATCACCACCACGATCAAGAGCTCGATGAGCGTGAACCCGTCCCTCACCCGACGCACGCGATCCATGTTACCTCCCCGAAACGACGTTCACCGACACCGTCGCTCCCGCAATGGACAGGTCCGCCTGGCCCACCCCCGTCGGCTTGAACGTCACGAGGGCCGCGGCGCCGTCGGACTCCACGCCGATCATCTTCAAGAGCTGCGACTGCTGGTTGTAGCGGCTCCGCATCTTCTGGATCATGCGCGCGAGGTCGGCCGTGCCGACCGCGTTGCCGTACGCATCCTGGGCCGACACACGGATGACGAACGCCGCATTCGCCGGCACCGCCATGGTACTGCCGTCCACACGCATCCCATCCCGCTCGATCACGACGCTCACGGGCGCCGCGGGCTCGACGAGGAAGGCTGTCTGCTTCTGCACCGAGTCCACCGTGGCGGTCAGGAGCGCCGGGCCCGCCTGCTTGCCCAGCGTGATGTCGACCCGGGCGATCCCCGCCGAGTCCGTGACCACACTGTCGAGCGACACCTCCGCGTTGACCGCGCGGAATGCCACTGTCTTTCCGGCGATCGGCCGGCCGGCGCTGTTGCGAATCTGGAACACGACCGGATCGTTCAAGCTCGTGCGCGCGATACCGCGCTGCCCCGTCCCCCGGACGAAGCCCGACGCCGCGACCGCCAGAACGTCGGTCCGGATCACGTCCACGCCGCCCAGCGACTGCCCCCGCACGCGGATCAGCAGACGCCCACCGCGCCGCACCCCCGCCCGCTCCACGCTGAATGCGGCGTGCCCGAGCGAGTCGGTGACGCGGGTTGCGGCCGCTAGCCCCAAGTCGGGGCCGTCCGCCTGCAGGGTCACGGGCTCGCCGGCGACGGCGTTGCCCAGCGAGTCCCGGAGCGTGACTTGCACCGGTACTGCGCCGCGCTCACCGACGTGGACTTCCACGCGCGCCGGCTGAACGTCGACCGTGGCCGGCGCCGCTGCGCCCACCGCGAGCTCGAGCGGCGGCGTTCCGGCGATCGTCGCGCCCGACCCGGTGACGACCTGGAGTTGATAGGTCGCGGGCGTCCGCCCCACCGGCAGCTGAAACGCGGCGATCCCACCGGGGTCGGTGGTCGCTTGAGCATCCTGCCCTGATCCACCCGAAATCGCCGCGCTGCCTCGGAGCACGAGTGGCACTCCGGCCTGCGGGAGGTCGCCCCGCTTTATTTGCACGCGCGCCAGGGCCGTCGTGCCCACGACCGCGTTCACGCGGGGCGGTAGCAGGACGGCGGCCAACGGAGCCGCCGGCGACGGTGCCGGTGCCGGACGCGGCGCAGCCGTAGACCCGGTGCAGCCCCCGAGGCTGCTCAGCACCTCGGCGTCGGCGCCGAAGTCGCGCAGATCGGCCCAGTCTCGCGGCGTGGGACGGAACGCGACGCAGTTGCGCCGAATCAGATCCGCGACCTCGCTCTTGGAGATCAGCGGGTTCGACAGCAGCCGGATCACGTCGGTCTTGCGGAGCGGTTGGGATCCCTGCGTCGCGCCGCGCGAAGGCAGGCTCAACACCAGCGCGCCGACGAGCACCGCTCCTCGGAGGCTCATGGCCGTGGGCACCGCGAGCGTTCGAATCGCCGCTCCACGCCATCCGCGTCGGCGTAGAGGTTCCGGTCGCGGGCCGTGCGCGCCGAATCGAGCGACGCGCCGGCGTCCTTACGGGCAGCGTTGTATGCCGACCAGCGCTCCTCCACGAGGACGAGCCCTCGGGCCAGCTCGGGGCACTCCATCTGCCGGCTCGCGAACATGCGCGCGCGCAGGTCGAACGCGGCGATCGCGAGCCCGAGCGTGTCGGCCGCCCGGTCGAGACGCGCTTCGGGCGTGACCACCGGGTCCTCCGCCGGCGCGGAACGAGAACCCGGCGACGAGGGCGACGCGAGCGCCGAGTACAGGCGGAACAATCCCGTTATCGCCAGCAGACCCACGACACCGTACGCGCCGACAACAGCTGCCCGTTTGCCCCAGGAGGTGGGGGACGACTTGTGGCGGTCGACTCCGATCGACTCTCCGAACTGGTCCGGTAACAGGACCCGGGGAGATTGCCGCGGCGGCCGGCGCGCGGGGATGGGTGGCTCGGCCCGGCCCACCGGGGGTGCGGGCTTTTCGGGCACCATGACGCTTGTCTCGGGGGCGGGGGCGGGCGCGGGATCCGCGCGGACGACAGCTTGATCGCTCCGATAGTTGTCCCAATGGAGTGTGGTCCGCGCGCTGCCGTCCGGACCGACGGCGGATGGATCGACGATCTCGTGGAACGAAATACATCGGTGCGCCCACGCGCCTCCCGCCGCCGGACTGAAGACGCCACCCCGACCCGGACCCACTTTCAAGGCGATCTGCCACGGCTGCGGGAACAACGCCGTATGCGCTTCCGCTTCCGCGATCGACAGTTTGACCTCCGTAGGTCCTGGTTCGCCGGTCCCCACACCCTCGGCCGTGACATGCTCCTCGGTGCCGCCCTCGCCGCGGTACCAGCCGACGAGCTGTTCGCCCGTCGCGCGGAGCACACTCTGGGCCACGACCCACCCTTGCACGAGCGACGTCTTGGCGTTGTCGCCCGGGCTCGTAGGCAAGCGGATGGTCGACTCGACGACGACGTACGGCTCTTCGGTATCGGGGGACCGATACAGGTCTCCCGTCAGGAGCCCGGAGCAGGCGGCGCGCTCCGCCGCGCAATGCTCCTCGACCGCGGCGAGGGCCCGCTGGGTGATGTAGATGAAGGAGGAGGCTGCGCCCGATGAGCCGGTGTGGATGGGCTGCCATAGAATTGAGGCCGCCACCGGCACGGGGCGGTCCACGGGGCGCGATTCGTCGAGGTCCTGCGGGATCGCCTGGGAAGACGCAGCGCCGGGTGCGCGAAACCGCGCTACCCGGCCGCGAACTCCATCCACCACACGCTTCCACATACGGCTACCGGGCGCCCAAGTGAACCAGCCTTGAAATAGCCCTCGCAGAGCGGCGCGTCAACTGCCCGCGTATGTCTGCATCATCCGATACCAGAACTCGAGAGCATCGTAGAAGCTCTGCACGCCGATGCGCTCGTCTCGGCCGTGAGCGCGGACGTCGTTCTGCTCCTCGAACACGGCGGACACCCCGTAGGTGGGGATGCCGACGTTGCGCAAGAAGAGGCCGTCCGTAGCGCCGGCCTCCATGATCGGCACGATGGGGACCTTCGGAAACTGCTCCGCCACGAGACGCTCGAGCGGCCCCATGATCTCCGGCGTGAGCGGAGACGGCGGGCTCGGGATCGGAGCGTACAGCGTCCGGAGCGTGATCCGGTCGTCGGCGGCGAGGCGCCGCAGCGTCGCTTCGACCTCCGAGGCGGGCTCCCCCGGCAGGATGCGACAGTTCACGGTGACCCGGGCGGACTGGGGAAGCGCATTCTCGGCGTGCCCGGCCTCGAGCATCGTGGCGACGCAGGTGGTCCGGAGCTTCGAGTTGTAGAACGGCACGGCGGACAGCCGGGCCACGGCGCCCGAGTCCGGCGGATCCTTGAGGACCCCACGCATGTTTTCGGCCAGCTCGCCGGTTTCGATCGCCGCCGAGCGCTGGAAGAAGGCGCGCGATATCTCGTTGAGCTTCACGGGAAACTGGTATTGCGCCAGGCGCTCGAGGAAGGGGGCAAGGCGGTACACCGGGTTGTCCGCCGGCCGCGGCAGCGAGCTGTGTCCGCCCTTGTCCGTTGCCTCGAGGACGTACGTCGCGTACACCTTTTCGCTCGCCTGCACCGCGAACAGCACGCGCTGCCCGTCACGCAGTACGCCGCCGCCCGCGTCGGTGTTCAGCGCGAACGCCCCGTCGATCAGGTCTCGATGCTTGGTGACGAGCCACTGAATGCAGCTGCCCAGCGTCTCCTCGTCCCCCGTGAGCACCATGATGAGATCTCGTGAAGGCTTGAAGCCGGCGCGCTTGAGCCGGATGAAGTCGGCGACGAGGACGGCATCGCCCACCTTGTCGTCCGTTGTCCCGCGGCCGTAGAAGTAGCCGTCCTTCTCGAGAAAGGTGAACGGATCGACCGACCAATCCGACCGGCGCGCCGGGACGACGTCCATGTGCGCGAAGACGATGATCGGCTTCCCGCCGGTCCCGGTCCCCCGGTAGCGCGCCACGAGGTTGCCGTGCTTCGCGTCGGGGCCGATGAGCACCTGGACGTCCGCGGCCGGGAATCCGGCGGTCAGGAGCCGTCGGGCCATGGCGCGGGCCGAGCGCGGCGTGTTGCCGAGCGAGTCGGTCGTATTGATCTCGATGAGCTCGCGGAAGATGTCGCGCGCCAGCCTTCGATCGGCCGGCGAGGCCTGCGATTGGGCCCGGCCCGTCGCCGGAACGGCGGCGAGCGCCGCGCACCACAGAGCGATGATGGAGCGCTTCATCCGACCCTCGCGATCGCGTCGATCTCGACGCGCACGGCCTTGGGCAAGGCCGCCGCCTGCACGGTCGAGCGCGCCGGCTTGTGGGCCCCGAAATGTTTGGCGTACACCTCGTTCATCGCGGGGAAATCCGCCATGTCGAGCAGGTAGACGGTGGTCTTGACGACGCGGCTCAACGAGGAGCCCGCCGCCGTGAGGACCGCCGCCAGGTTCTTGAGCACCTGGTCCGCCTGCTCGGCCGTCGTCTTGCCGACGACGGCGCTGGTCTTGGGATCGATCGGGATCTGTCCCGCCGTGTACACCATCCCGTCGACCACGACCGCCTGGCTGTACGGCCCGATCGCCTTTGGCGCGCCGTCCGCGCTCACGATTCCCAGTTTGTCTGCCATCAAAAGAGTCCCTCGATCGTCCCGTCCGGGTGCACCCGGATCTTTTCGGCCGCGGGCGTCTTCGACAGCCCCGGCATGGTCATGATGTCGCCTGCGAGCGCCACGACGAACCCCGCGCCCGCGGAAGGAAGAATGTCGCGCACCTGCAGCGTGAAGCCGCTCGGAGCGCCCAGCTTGGCGGCGTCGTCCGAAAAGGAGTACTGCGTTTTCGCCATGCACACCGGGGTCTCGCCCAGGCCGAGCGCGGGAAGCTGCTCGAGCGCCCGCTCCGCCGCCGGCGCGAACGCCACACCCGCGGCGCCGTAAATCTCCTTCGCGATCGTCTCGATCTTTTCCCGGATCGGCCGGCGCTCGTCGTACAACGGCTTGAACTTCGCCGTGCGGCCGTCGAGCAGCTTGAGCACCGCCTCCGCCACCGCGATCCCGCCTTCCCCGCCCTTCTCCCATACCTCACACAGCTCGACCCCGACGCCCTCGGCCGCGCACTCGGCCCGCACGGCGTCGAGCTCGGCGTCGGTGTCAGTGAGGAACCGATTGAGCGCTACCACCACCGGCACGCCGAATTTCTTGACGTTCCGGATGTGGCGCCGGAGGTTGGCGGCACCCCGCTGCACCGCAGCGGGGTCAGCCGCACCGAGGGCGTCCTTCTTCACGCCGCCATGCATCTTCAGCGCCCGCACCGTGGCAACCAGGATCGCGGCCTCGGGGTTGAGTCCCGCCATGCGGCACTTGATGTCGAAGAACTTCTCCGCGCCGAGGTCAGCCCCGAACCCGGCCTCCGTCAGGACGACGTCGCACAGCGAGAGGGCGAGCTTCGTGGCCACCACCGAATTGCATCCGTGCGCGATGTTCCCGAATGGGCCGCAATGAATGAACGCAGGGCCGCCCTCGAGGGTCTGCACGAGGTTCGGGTTCACGGCATCCTTGAGCAGCAGGGTCATGGCGCCGTACGCCTTGAGATCACTCGCGCGCACTGGCTTCTTGTCGGCCGTGAGCCCCACGATGATGCGGGCCAGCCGCTGCTCCAGGTCCTCGATCCCGGTGGCGAGCGCCATGATCGCCATGATCTCGGAGCCCGGGATGATCACGAACCGCTCCTCGCGCGCGGGACCCGCGTTCAGCCCGCCCAGGCCCACGATGATGTTTCTGAGAGCCCGGTCGTTCATGTCGATCGTGCGGGGCCATGTGATGCGCCGGGTGTCCAGGCCGAGCGCGTTCCCGTGATGCAGGTGCGCGTCGAGCATGGCCGAGAGGAGGTTGTGCGCGCTGGAGATGGCGTGGAAGTCGCCCGTGAAATGGAGATTGATGTCCTCCATCGGCACGACCTGCGCGTAGCCGCCCCCCGCCGCCCCGCCCTTCACGCCGAACACCGGTCCGAGCGACGGCTCGCGGATGCACAGGGCGACCCGCTTGCCGATCTTGCGGAGCGCCTGCGTCACGCCGACGGTCACCGTCGACTTCCCTTCCCCGGCGGGTGTGGGATTGATCCCCGTGACCAGGACGAGGCGTCCGTTCGGCCGGCGCCGGGCGAGTGCTTTGAGCCGCACCTTCGCCTTGTACTTGCCGTAGAGCTCGACCTCGTCATCGACGAGCCCCAGCTCGGCGGCGATGTCGGCGACCGGCCGGAGCTTGGCCGCCTGAGCGATGGCGATGTCGCTGGGCACCTTGGCCGTAGTGGTCACGCCTCCCTCCCCCCTCCTCTCCCCTGCTAGAGTGTCGTGGCGATCCGCGCGCCGAACACGCGCGCCGCGTTGTCGCTGGTCTGCCGCTCGATGGTCTCCACGCTTTCGCCGCGCGCACGCGCCAGGCCCTTGGCGACCGCCCGGACGAACGCGGGCTCGTTGCGCCGGCCCCGATGCGGCACGGGCGCGAGATATGGCGCGTCCGTCTCGACCAACAGACGGCTAGACGGGTAGGCGGTTAGTGGCAACGCCCCACTCCAGTTCTTGAAGGTGATCATTCCGGAGAAGGAAAAGTACGCGCCAATCGCCACCCCCGCTTCCGCGACTTGGGGGCCGGCGCTGAACGAATGCAGCACCACCGTGGCGGCGGTCGACCGGAGCATCGCGGCCATGTCGTCGTCCGCCTCGCGCGCGTGCACCACGACCGGCTTTCCGGTCGCGGCACCGAGCGCCAGCTGGGCCTCGAAGGCGCGGCGTTGCGACTCCCGCGGCGAGTGATCGTAATGGTAGTCGAGCCCGGTTTCGCCGAGCGCCACCACTTCGGGCAGGGCCAGCAGGTCTCTCAGGCGGGCGGCCCGATCCGGCGACCAGTCTCGAGCCTCGTGGGGGTGGAGGCCGGCCGTCGCGGAGAGGCCGGCCTGCGCCCGAGCCAGCGCCACGGCGCGCTCACTCTCGGCCGGCGTCCCGCCGATCACGACGATATGGGTGACGCCCGCCGCGCGAGCGCGCGCGAGCACGGCCTCTCGGTCCCCGTCGAACGCTCCATCGCCCAGATGGCAGTGGGCGTCGACCAGCACGTCAAACGGCCGCTTTGGAGCGGGCCCCCCCTCCCCCTCCCCCTCCCCCTCCAGCGGGAGACGGCGGGGGCGGCGGCGTGCCGGCCGACTCCGCCCCGCCGTGCCGGTAGATCCGGGCGCCGCGCGCGTCCTGGCCGGGCCACCGCTTCTCGATGTACATGAGGAGCGGCGCGGCGATATAGATGGATGAGAACGTGCCCGTGAAAATCGCGAACGTCATGACGAGCGCGAACGGCCGCAGGACCTCTCCGGCGAGCAGCACGAGCGCGATGGTCGTCGCCATGGTGGTCCCGTGCGTGAGCACGGACCGCGGCAGGGTCTCGTTGATCGACAGATTCAGGATCTCGTACAGATTCTGGCGCCGGAACTTGCGCAGGTTTTCGCGGACCCGATCGAAGATGATGATCGTGTCGTTCAGCGAGTATCCGACCATGGTGAGGACCGCGCCCACGACGACGAGGCTCACCTCGAGATCGAGATACCGAATGAAGGCGATCGTGGTGAGAATGTCGTGGAATGTCGCCAGCACGGCGGCGAGGCCGAACCGCCACTCGAACCGAAACGCGAGGTAAATGAGCGTGACGATGAACGAAAAGAAGATCGCGAGGAACGCCTTGCCCTGGAGCTCGCGCCCGACCTTGGGCCCAACGGCCTCGGTCCGTACGATCGTGTACTGACCCGCGCCGAGCCCGCGCGCGAGCGCGGAGTCCACCGCGGCCGCCGTGGCCTGCGTCGTGCCCTCGGCGGTCGTCCCGCTCGCGCCGATCCGCGCCTGCACCTTGTATTCGCTCGGCCCACCGAACTGCTGGATCTCCGCGTCCCGGATGCCCGCCGCGTCGAGTGCGCCCCGGATCCGCTCCGCGCTCACCGGCTGCGCCGTCTGCACCTGAATCAGCGTACCGCCGGTGAACTCGATCGAGTAGTTGAGTCCGCGTATCAGAAACAGGGAGAAGCCGGGAATGATGATCGCGGCCGTGAGCCCGTAAGCCCACCGGCGCCATTTAATGAAATCGTAATCGGCGTTGGCGAAGAGTCGAATCATCTCACACGCTCAGGGTGACCATGTCCGGCCGACGATCGAGCCAGATCATGTAGAAGGTGCGAACGACGAAGATGGCGGTGATCATCGACGCCGCGATGCCGATGATCAGGGTGATGGCGAAGCCCTGCACCGGGCCCGTGCCCACCAGATAGAGAATGAACGCAGTCAAGGCCGTGCTGACGTTCGAGTCGATGATCGCGCTCATGGCGTGCTTGAACCCTTCGTCCACGGCTGTCCGCACCAGCTTGTCGTGTTGCAGCTCTTCGCGGATCCGTTCGAAGATCAGCACGTTCGCGTCGACCGCGATGCCGACCGACAGGACCAGGCCCGCCAGGCCGGGGAGCGTGAGCGTGAAGCCGAACCCCGCGAGGCCGGCGAGCGTGAACACGACATAGAGCCCGAGCGCGGCGACTGCCAACGCACCCGAGAGCCGGTAATAGCCCACCATGATCAGGATGACCAGCGCCACGCCCACGACGCCCGCGCGGATGCCGTCCCGGATCGAGTCCTGCCCGAGCGAGGGGCCGATGGTCCGCTCCTCGATGATCGTCAGCGGCGCCGGCAAGGCGCCGGCCTTGAGCACCAGGGCCAGGTCCTGCGCTTCCTGCAGCGGCTTTGCCCCCAGCTCGATCTGGCCGCGTTGGCCGATCTGGCTCTTGATCACCGGCGGTTGACCCACGACCCGGCCGTCGAGGATGATCGCCATGTAGTCGTTGACGTGCCGCCCGGTCTCACGCTCGAAGATGCGGCCGCCGCGGCGCGACAGCGTGAACGTCACCACCGACTGGTTGGTGAGGGGATCGCGCAGCGCTTTGGCGTCCTGCAGCTCCTCGCCGGTGATGATGGGCCGGTCCTCCACGGCGTAAAACGTCCGGTAGCTGCGCCCGGCGCGCGCCAGAACCTCGGTGCCCCATTTCAGCTCGAGCCCTCGAGGAATGAGTCGTTGCACCTCCGGTCGCGCCAGCAGGCTCTCCGCCACCGGCACGTTTTCCTCCGGCACCAGGTATTCGCCCTGCATCTGCCCCTGAAAGAGCAGCGACGAGAGCGCCCCGGGCGCGTTGACGTCGCTCGTGTCCTTCGGCGCCGGCTTGCCCTTGGGCGTCTTGGCCCCGGCCTTGGCCTTCGCCGTATCCTTGCCGAACAGCTGCGTCACGCTCGCGGACGGAGCACCCTGCCCACCGGCTTTCACACCGGCCAGGCGCAGGGCTTTATCGATCTCGGGAAGGGCGTCACGAAACTTGTTCTGCATGTCCGTGATGCGGAACTCGAGAAACGCGGTGCGCTGAATGATGCTCTTGGCGCGCGCCGGATCCTTTTCGCCCGCCAGCTCGACGATCAACCGGCACCGCCCCTGGACCTGCACCACCGGCTCCGTCGTGCCGAACTCGTCGATCCGCGTCCGCACCACGTGCGCGGCCCGCTGGATGGCGTCCGCGCAGTCGGGCACCGGGCCCTTCGACTGGTCGACCTCGAGCGCGAGGTGGATGCCGCCCTGCAGGTCGAGCCCCAGGTTGATCGGCACGCGGCGGACCGTCGTGTCCTTCATACGACCTGTCGACGGGTCACGCACGCGCTGCGTGACATTCGTGGGGATCAGGGCCCAGATACTCAGCACCAGCAGGATACCGACGGCGAAGAGTCTCGAGCGAATCGTCCCTAGCATCGCGTCCCTACCCGTTGAGGATCGAGCGTGCCGCTACGGCGTCCCGCTCGATCTGGTCCACCAGCGCCTGCCGTGACGGAAATGTCTGCGTATCACGCAACCGGTCCACCCACTCCACCGTGACGGTCGCGCCATACAAGTCGCCGTCATAGTCGAACAGATGAATCTCGAGGCCGCGAGCGTGGACACCGAACGTCGGCCGCGCCCCCTGATTCATCATACCGCCGTGGGCCTGCTCCTTCTCCCCTTCCCCTGTCCCCGGCAGTCTCACCCGCACCGCGTATACCCCGTCCGGTGGGAGGAGCTTCCGCGGGTCGGGGGACGTCAGGTTGATCGTCGGCACGCCAATCGTCCGGCCTCGCCCAGCCCCCCGCTCGACCGTACCCCGCAGGCTATAGGGGCGTCCCAGCCCGCGGGCCGCCGAGGCGAGGTCGCCGTGCGCCACCGCGGTCCGGATCAGCGACGAGGAGATCGGCTGGCCGTTGTCCGTCACGGCGGCGACGACCTCGACCGCGAACCCGTCCTCACGCCCGAGCCGCCGCACCAGCTCCACGTCGCCCGAGCGTCCGCGCCCGAACCCGTGGTCGTAGCCCAGGACCAGCTCCTCCATCCCGAACCGCGCGCGCAGCACGTCGCGCACGAAATCTTCGGGGCCGAGACGCGCGAGCTCGGTCGTGAAGGCGATCACCTCGACCCGCTCGATCCCGAGCGCCGCGACCAACGCCCGCTTCTCGTCCGGCAGCGTGAGCAGCCGCGGAGCCGCGGTCGGGTTCACGACCTCGAGCGGGTGCGGATCGAACGTCACCAGCACACTCGCCCGCCCGGCGGCGCGCCCGCGCCGCACAACCTCGCTCAGCACCGCGCGGTGCCCGCGATGGATTCCGTCGAACGTGCCGACCGTCGCGACGGTGCCGCTCACGGCTCCGCCACCACGACGCGCGGCTTGAGCTGGTCTCCCACGCGCTCCGCCACTGCCACGAGCCGCCCGTCCGCGAACAAGGCGACCCTTCCCGTTTCGCCCGCTCCCGCCGGGAGAGTCCGCCCGTGAACGACGGTCTCGCGCCCGGCCGGATCGAGGTCGCGACGCGGCAGATCGCGCACGAGCTCGGCGGGATCCCGCAGGTCACCGGGCGTCACGGCCTGTGGGGCCACCGCATCCGCCAGACGATACGGGCCCACCCGCGTCCGCGTGAGGGCCGCGAGATGCCCGCCGCAGCCGAGCGCCTCTCCCACGTCTCGCGCCAGGCTGCGCAGATACGTCCCGCCGCTCACCGTGGCCCGAAAGCCGACGTCGGGCGGCGTGAACCGATCCACGTCGAGCTCGGTCACCTCCACCCGGCGCGCCGCGAGAGACACGGCTTCCCCGCGCCGCGCGCGGCGGTACGCCCGCTCCCCACCGATCTTGACGGCCGAATAGGCCGGCGGGCGCTGCTCGTAGGCCCCGCGGAACCGCGCCAGCACCTGCTCGATACCCGCGGGCTCCACCTCGCGCCAGGACTCCGACGTAGCGACCGGCGTCCCGGTGGCGTCGTCGGTCGTGGTCGTCGTTCCCAGACGGATCACGCCCTCGTACGCCTTGTCCCAGTGCGCCGCGAACGCCGCCAGCCGCGTGGCCCGCCCGGCGACGACCACCAGCAGCCCGGCCGCGAACGGATCGAGCGTGCCCAGGTGGCCCACCCGCTCCGTGCCGAGGGCGCGGCGAACGCAGTCGACCACGTCGTGCGACGTGGGGCCGTCCGGTCCTCCCGGCTTCGCGACGAGCGCCACGCCGGAGATCAGCCCGAGTCCTCCTTGAGGTCTCGCAGCACGCGATCGATCCGTTGCGCGTGCTCGATGCCGCGGTCGAGCTCGAACCGGACTTCGGGCGCCACGCGCAGCGTGAGCTCCCGGGCGAGCTGCGCGCGCAGGAACCGGGCGGCGCTGGCCAGCCCCTCGAGCGATTTCGCCTTTTCTTCCTCGCTGCCCATCACGCTCACCCGCACGCGCGCGTGCGTGAGATCGGGGGAAACCTCGACCCCGGTGACCGTGACGAACCCGATCCGCGGGTCCCGCACGTGCTCCGTCAGAAACGCCGCTACGGTCTGGCGAATCGACTCGGCCACGCGCTCGGGACGGTGGTGGCTTGCCCGTCGTACCATATCAGAAGAAGCTCGTGCTCGTGTCCACGATGCGGGCGCCGTCGGCGCCCTCGATCAGCCGGTCCGCCTCCCGCAACACGCTCTCCGCGTGCACGCGGTCCGTCGACACCACGCACACCGTCAGCTCGGCACGCTGCCAGAGGTCGTGATGAGCCGTCTCCGCCGCCGAGACGTTGAACTTGTGGTGCAGGCGGTCCTTGAGGCTCTTCAAGACGCTCCGTTTGTCCTTGAGGGAGTGACAGGCCGCGAGGTGCAGCTCCCACGTCATGACTCCCACGATCACGCGGGCGTCAGCGAGCGGGCGACCTCCTCGATCCGGTAGGCCTCGATCAGGTCGCCGACCTTGAGGTCATTGAAGTTCTCGACGCCGATCCCGCACTCGAAGCCTTCCCGCACTTCGCGGACGTCCTCCTTGAAGCGCTTGAGGGAGGCGAGGGTGCCGTCGTAGACCTCGACGCCGTCGCGGATCACGCGCACGCGCGCGGTGCGGGGGATGACCCCGGAGCGCACGAAGCTCCCGGCGATCGTGCCGATCTTCGCGATCTTGAACAGCTGCCGCACCTCGGCTTCGCCTAGGACCACTTCCTTCTTCTCTGGGGCGAGCAGGCCCGCCATGGCGGCCTTCACTTCTTCTACCGCCTCGTAGATGATGCGGTACGTGCGGATCTCCACCTTCTCCCGCTCGGCGGACGCGCGGGCGTTCGAATCTGGCCGGACGTGGAATCCGACGATGATCGCGTTCGATGCCTTGGCCAGCAGGACGTCGGAGTCGGTGATCGCACCCACGCCCCGATGCACGACCTCGACCTTGACCTCGGGGGTCGACAGCTGGGCGAGCGCGTCGGCGAGCGCCTCCGCGGGCCCGCCCTGATCCGCCTTGATGATGATCTGCAGGGTCGCGACGCCGCCTTCGGCCCGCTCCGCCATGAAGTCCTCGAGGGTCTTCACGCGACCCGAGCGGCGATGCTGCGCTTCCCGCTCGAGGCGCTGCCGCTTCTGCGCGATGTCGCGCGCCGCCGCCGCGTCCGCCATGACCTGGAAGGTGTCCCCGGCCTCAGGCACGCCCTCGAAGCCCAGCACCTGCACGGGCGTGGACGGCCCCGCGGCGTCGACCGTCTGGCCGCGCTCGTCGTACATGGCGCGCACGCGCCCGTAGAACTGGCCGCAGATGAAATCGTCGCCTACGTGCAGCGTCCCGTTCTGGACGAGCACGGTGGCGAGCGGGCCCTTGCCCGGGTCGAGCGTCGCCTCGAGCACGGTGCCTTGCGCCTTGCGCGCGGGATTCGCCTTGAGATCGAGCAGCTCGGCCTGCAGCAGGATCTGATCGAGCAGCTCCTGCACGTTCTGTCCGGTCTTGGCGGAAATCGGCGTCGCCAGCGTGGTCCCGCCGAACTCCTCGAGCACCACGCCGTGCGCCAGGAGATCCTGCTTGACCTTCTGCACGTTCGCGGTGGGCAGGTCGATCTTGTTGATCGCGACGACGATCGGCACGCCCGCGTTCTTGGCGTGCGAGATCGCCTCGATGGTCTGCGGCATGATCGCGTCGTCGGCCGCCACGACCAGCACCACGATATCGGTGACCTGGGCGCCGCGCGCCCGCATCGCCGTGAACGCCTCGTGACCGGGCGTATCGAGGAAGGTGATCGACCGCCCGTCCTTCACCTTGACCTGGTAGGCGCCGATGTGCTGCGTGATGCCGCCGGCCTCGCCGGCGACGACGTTGGCCTTGCGGACGTAGTCGAGCAGCGACGTCTTTCCGTGGTCGACGTGTCCCATGACCGTGACCACCGGCGAGCGCGCCTCGCGTGCCTCATCTTCGTCCTTCGTCGCATCCTCAGGCGCGGCGACGGCGTACTCCTCCTCCCGCACCGCTTGGAACCCGAACGCCGAGGCGATCAGCTCGATCATGTCGAAATCGAGGCGCTGGTTGATGGTCACCATCTGCTGGAGCTCCTTGAAGGCGAAGCCCACGATCTCCTTGGCGGGCACCTTCAGGGTACTCGCGAGCTCCGACACCGTGATGAATTCGGTGACCCGCACCAGCGTCTTCTCGCGCTCCTTCTCGTCGCGCCGCTTCTGCTCTTCGACCTCCCGGAAACTCGGGCCCTCCTCGCGGCGATGCACGCCTTTGCGGGCGACGGGACCTTTGATCGAGGCGAGCGTGCGCGAGATGTTCTGCGCCACCGCCTCCTGATCCACGAGTGACTTCTTGCCCTTCTTGCGCTTCTTGCCCTTCTCCCGTCGCCGCTCTTCGAGCGGACTCGCGCCCGGCGCGGCAGAGGCGACGGGGCGCGGGGGAGCGGGCACGGCGCCACCGGGCGTCGCGCTGGCCACCGGCTTGGGGCGGACGGGCGTGGGGATCACGGACCGTGGCGGCGGTGGCGCGAACGCCGCCGCGGGCGGCGGCGCGGGGGCAGACGCGGTCGGCGCGCCGAACGCGGCGGCGAGTGGCGGCTGGACGCCCGCCTCCTCCGCGACCGGAAGGTCGCGGAACAACGCGGCCGCCCGCTCTTCGAGCGACGGCTTCTCCTCGGCGTCGACGGCCTTGGCCGCCTCCAGCGCCTCGCGTGCCTTGAGCTCGCGCTCCGCCTCGATGGCGGCTTCGGCCTGTGCCTCGGCCTCCACCGCGGCCATCTCGGCCGCGGTCCGCCGGCGCCGCTTCGGGGCCTCGGGCGCCACCGGGGCAGGCTCCACGGCCTTGACGGCGCGGCGCCGCTTGGGCGGCGCCGGCGTTTCCTTCAGCTTGCGCTTCTCCCGCTCCCAGGCGGCGCGCATCAAGGCCACCTGCTCGGCCTTGAGCGGCGAGAGATGACTGCGCACGAAGATGTCCCGCTCCTTGAGCATGCCCAGGAGCTGCTCGGACGAAATCCCAAACTCAGCCGCTAGATCGTGAATCCGCGTCGTTGCCACTCACTCCTCCAAAGACCCGACCAACCCACGGGCCAGCGCGGCATCCGCCACGCCGACCGCCTGCACCGATAACCGACCTCGCCCCAACTCCACGCCGAGCCGATCCGCCGCCGGACCGACGAGCACGCGCACGCCCCGCGCCCGCGCCAGCCGCTCCACCTTGTCACGGGTGCGCGGGCTCGCGTCCGCCGCGAGCACCACGCACGCGAGCGCGTTCCGCTGCAACCGCGCCCGCACGCCGGCTACGCCGATCACCACGCTTCCCGCCCGAACCCCGAGCCCCAGCAGCCGGACCAACCGCTCCGTCACGCGGCGGGCGGCGCGGGCGCGGGCGCGGGCGCCGGCCCATCCGTCTGCCCGCCGCCCGAGTCGGCCTCCGGCTCCTCCTCGCCGCCATCCTCGGTCATCTCGTTCAGGAAGGCCATGAGCTTGTCGGCGATCTCCGGAGTCATGTTCGCGATCTTGTCCACATCCTCGCGCTCGAGATCGAGGATGTCCTGCAGCGTCTTATGTCCCGCCTGCTCGAGCACGTCGACCAGCTCGACCGGCAGCCCCTTGAGCTCGCGCAGCGCCACCTTGGTGGCGGCCTCTTCCTCCGCGGGCGGCAGCGGCGCGAACAGCGGCCCTTCGCCGCCGCGCTCCAGCCACTCGCGGCTCGAGTAGAGATCGATCTTCCAGCCTGTGAGCTCAGAGGCGAGCCGGACGTTCTGTCCGTTCCGCCCGATGGCGAGCGACAGCTGGTCCTCGTCCACGATCGCCTGAATGGTCTTGGTGTCGGGATCCGAGAACACCCGAGCCACGCGCGCCGGCGCGAGGGAGAGCTTCGCGAACCGCTCGGGATCGGGCGACCAGGGCACGATATCGATGCGCTCGCCGCCGAGCTCGTTGACGACCGCCTGGACGCGCGAGCCCTTCAGGCCCACGCACGCGCCCACCGGGTCGATCGAATCGTCGCGCGAGGACACCGCGATCTTGGTGCGGCTGCCGGCCTCCCGTGCGGTCGCCCGGATCTCCACGATCTGCTGCTGGATCTCCGGCACCTCGAGCTTGAACAGCGCTTTGACGAACAGCGGGTCGGCCCGGGAGAGAATGAGCCGAGGACCCTTGGGCGTCTCCTCGATGCGCTTCAGCACGGCGCGGATCGTGTCGCCCTGATGGAAGTGCTCGCGGTGATTCTGATCGCGGTAGGGGATGATGGCCTCGGCCTCCCGGAACTTGGCGAGCATCACGACGATCTTGCCGCGCTCGATCTGTTGAACCTCGCCCGACAGGAGCTCACCCACCTTGTCGGTGAATTCCTCCCGGATGCGGGCCCGCTCCCCTTCGCGCACCCGTTGGATGATGCGCTGCTTCGCGGCCTGGACCGCCGTGCGGCCGAACGCCTCGAACGGCACCTCCTCCTCGAGCACGTCACCTACCTGGAAGTCCGCGTCCTCGAAGCGAGCCTCCTCGAGCGTCACCTGGGAGCCCGGGTCCTCCACCGCCTCGACCACCGTGCGCAGCACCGCGATCCGGATCGTGCCCTTCAGCTCGTCGATCCCGATCTCGGCGCGGACATTGGGGCCGTAGCGCTTCACGAGGGCGGCGTGCAGGCCGTCCTTCAAGAGATCCAGCAATTCCGTGCGCTCCAATTGCTTGGTATTGGTCAGCTCACGGATCGCGGTCACCACGTCACTTGTATTCGTCGTCATGGGTTCCTCATATCACCAATCCACGGCCAAACGCGCGTCGCGAATGCCGGTCAACGGCACGGGTCGCGGCGCCGCGCCTTCCGGCTGGAGCACGACAGTCGCCTCGTCGGGTACGGCCACGATGCGGGCCCGCACCCGCCCCAGTCCTGCGACCGTGGCCTTGACCTCGTGCCCCACGAATCGCACCCAGTGGCGATGCCAGCGCAGCGGCCGCTCGAGCCCGGGACTCGACACCTCGAGGATGTAGCGGTGGCCGAGCGGACCATCCGCATCGAGCCACGCCTCGAGCGCGCGGCTCGCCGTGGCACAATCGTCCACGGTCACCCGCTGCGACGGAGCGTCCCACTCGATGCGCACTTGAACAAGCGGCCGGTGCGACGTGCCGCCGATCTTGAGGTCGGCCAGGTCCAGACCCAACGGCGCCAACCGGGCCCGGAACGACTCGACGAGGCTGTCGGAGAGCATAAAAAAAAGCGCGGGCCGAACTTCGCCCGCTTCACGGCCCGGAATCTAGCCGGCCCTAGACGAGTGTCAAGCGAGCGGCAAACCGGCGTAGGCGATCATCCGCCCGTCGCGTCCACCAGACGCGCGATGGGAAAAAAACCGATCGCGGTCGTGCGCGGTGCACCAGGGCGAGACGCTCACCTCGGTGATGCCCAACTCTCGCGCCTGCCGGACCAGAATGTCGCGGAGGTCCACGTGACCGGAGGCCCCATTCGCCCCCAGCCGCCGCCCCGGGGTGAGCTGCTCAATGACTTCAGAACCTACTTCATAACACGCTCCGCAAATACCGACACCGCAATGCATTACGATATCCGATGCTCGGGCGAACCCTTCTCGCTTCAGAAGCTCTACACCGCGCTCCAGAACGCGCCCCGCGACACCGCGCCATCCCGCATGCAATAGCGCGACGACCTGCTTCTGCGGCACGGCGAGGTAGACGGGGATACAGTCCGCGACGGTGACGGTAAGGAGGAGGCCGCGGGCGCCGGTGGCGTGTCCATCGAGCCCGTCCAGGATCATCCACCCGTCGGCGGCGGCGCGGTGCCACGCGAGGACGGTGCCGTGCACCTGGTGAGCGAGGACGAGCCCGGGGAACCGCGGACGGAACGCGGCGCCGACCGCGCGCCACCGCGTCATCACCTGGCCCACGTTCTCCTCGCTCCACAAGCCCAGGGAGAACCCATGCCCCCGTGTCGTGACGCCCGCCACGACGCCGTAGCGGTCGGCCCACTCGGCGAGCTCCATGCGCGGGACGGCGGCGTCGGCGACGGGGACTTCACGAAGGGCGGCAGGGGCGGCAGGGGCGGCAGGGGCGGCAGAGGCGGCAGGTAGCTCAGTCACGACTCCCCCTTCCGTGCCGCCGTGCCGCCCTGGCCGCCGCCGTCGATTCTTTCTATCTGCGCCCCGAGCGCCCGCAGCCGCTCGTCGATCCGCTCGTAGCCACGCTCGATCTGACCGATGTTGTGGATCACAGAGTCGCCCTGCGCGGCGAGCGCGGCGAGGAGCATCGCCATCCCGGCCCGGATGTCCGGACTTTCGACCACGCCGCCGTGCAGCGCCGACGGACCGGCGATCACGGCCCGGTGTGGGTCGCAGAGGACGATGCGGGCGCCCATCCCGATGAGCTTGTCCACGAAGAACAGGCGGGACTCGAACAGCTTCTCGAACACCAACAGCAGCCCATCGCATTGGGACGCGGCCACGATGGCGATCGAAATCAGGTCGGCCGGGAACGCGGGCCAGGGTCCGTCCTCGAGCTTCGGGACATGACCTCCCAGGTCCGGGCGGATGCGCCGTTCCTGACCCGCGTCGACGATCAGGCGGCTGCCGTCGAGCCGGGGGCGGACCCCCAGCCGCTCGAATCCCATCAGAATGGAGCGCAGGTCATCTCCGCGGACACCGTCGATGGTCACCGCTCCGTTCGTCACCGCCGCCAGGCCGATGAACGAGCCGACCTCGATGTGATCGGGGCCGACGGTGAACGCTCCGCCCTTGAGCGGAGCGCCGCCCTCCACCACCAGCGTGTTCGAGCCGATCCCCTGCACCGACGCGCCGAGGGCCGCCAGGAACCGCCCCAGGTCCTGCACGTGGGGCTCGGACGCGGCATTGCGGAGGGTGGTGGTGCCGGGGGCCGCGGCGGCGGCCATCAGCGCATTTTCGGTGGCGGTGACGCTCGGCTCGTCCAGAAAAATATCGGCGCCGCGGAGGGGCTTGCCTTCGAGCTTATACGTAGCACCCACCGTGACCTCCGCGCCGAGCTGCTCGAGCGCGAGGAAATGCGTGTCCACGCGCCGCCGGCCGATCACGTCGCCCCCCGGAGGCGGCAGGCTCACGCGCCCGAAGCGCGCGAGCATCGGGCCGGCCAGGAGGATCGACGCCCGGATCCGGGCACACAGCGCCGGGTCGAGCTCGCGCGGCTCGGCGCGCCGCGCGTCCACCTCGACGCTGTTCGGCCCGGTCCACTGCACGGCCGCGCCGAGGTGCGCCAGCAACGCCAGCATCGTCTCGACGTCGCGGATGTGCGGCACGTTGTCGATCTGGCAGGGTCCGTCGGCGAGCAGTGTGGCCGCGAGAATGGGGAGCGCGGCGTTCTTGTTGCCGGCCGGGCGAATGGTGCCCTTGAGCGGGCGCCCGCCCGTTACGGCGAAGGACGGAGGCATGGGTGGGCAAGCTATGCGGCGGCTTGCGCTCGCGTCAAGCGTTCGCGTACGTTGGCCACGTGAACGTGAGTCCGATTCTCGCCCTAGCTGGACTCATCACGATCGGTCTGCTCGTCCCGCGACTCACGAGCGTCCGGTGGCCGCGGGGGCGGACCCTCGAGGTTCTCGTCGCCGCTGGAGGGCCGCTCGTCGCCCTCGGCCTCGTGTTGGGTCCGGGAATCGATTTCCTCGATCGGCCGGCGCTCCGGGCGCCCGCGACCGGTCTCGCGATCGGCTGGATCGGCGCTTCGCTCGGCGCCCGGTTCGAGTGGCGGTACGTGCGGCGCATTCCGCGGCGCGCCTGGCTCCTGGCCGCGCTGTCGAGCCTCGCGGCCCTGATCGTCGTGACGGTCGCCGCCTGGCTCGTGACCCGGCTCATCCCCGCCCTGGCGCTCGCCTGGACACCGCGGCTTCCCGCGATCCTGGCGCTCGGCGCTGTCGCGGCGGCGTCGGGACCGGGAGTCGTCGCGCTCCTGCTGCATGCCAGGGGTCTTGCGCCTCGGGACGCCCGCCCGATCATCCGCGCCGCCCTCCTCGAAACTGTCTGTGCGGTGCTCGTGATGACTGTGCCCCTGGGTCTCCAGCGGCGGGGCACCGCCCTGTCGTGGGTCGTCTGGCTCACGCTCGCCATCGGGACCGGCGCCCTCGGCGGCACGGTGTTCCTGTGGCTCACGCGGTTGCGCCCGACGCTCGCCGGGGCCGAGTTGGCCTTCGTGGTGCTCATGACGCTGATCTTCGGAGCGGGACTCGGGGCCGCGGCCGGTGTCACACCGTTCGTCACGTGCTTCGTCGCGGGCGTGGTGATCGTCAACGCGTCGTCGCGGCGTCACGCCGTCCGCGCCGTGCTTACTCGAGGGGAGGGGCCGACCTCAGTGGTCTTGCTCGTGGTGGCCGGCGCGCTGCTCGCGCTGCCGACCATGTGGATGCTCGCCGCCGTGCTTCTTCTCTTCGGATCGCGCGCCGTGGCCAAGTGGCTGGCCGTGCGGTACGGAGGCCCTCCGCTGGGACTCGCGCACCTGTCGCGTAATTGGGGTCTGGGCACCATCGCCCAAGGCAGCGCCGTAGTGGCGTTCGGCGTGAGCTACGCACTCCTGTACGGCCGTGAGGGAGCCCCGCTGCTCACGACCGTCGTGCTCCTGGTCGCGGCGGCCCAGCTCGCAGCGCCTCCACTCCTGGCGCTCGCCCTCCGGGCCGAGTCTCGAGCGCCGGCGTTGACAGAGACGGCGGCGCCACCAGAGCTTAGTGCCAACGTTCCCGTGGAAATGCCCCGATGATCCCCACGTGGGTGGCCGTCGTCAGCGGGATTTCACTCGCGATTCTCGCGCTGTCGGCGATCGTCATCGCCCTCTCGTCGGTCGCCGCGGCGTTGGGCGTGCGCGAGTTTCTGCGCGTGCTCCGGGAGCTGGCGGGCCCCGCGTTGGGCGACGTGCGCCAGCTGATCGGAGCCATCCGCGCGGAGGCGGACGGTCTCGTCGGGACCTCACGCGAGATGCGCGGGCGCATCGTCGCGGCGGCCGACGCGGCACAAGCGCGTCTGGCCGACCTGGATGCGCTGGTCGAGGTGGTGCAGGAGGAGGTGGAGACCGCCGTGCTCGACGCGGCGGCGACGCTCCGCACGGTGCGGCGCGGCCTGTCGCTGCTCGACTGGGGGCGCCGCACCCTCAAGCGGGGGAAAAAGCACTGAGGGGAACGAGGCTCCTTGCGGCCGCGGCCGCCGGTTTCGCCGGGGTCATGCTGTTCCCCGCCGTGGCGCATGCCTGGACCCCGGGCACCCACGTTTACCTCGGCGAGTCGGTGCTCGCGAACCTGCACCAGCTCACGGGCGCCGTGGCCGACCTGCTACGGGCTTTCCCATACGATTTCCTCTACGGCAACATCGCGGCCGACACCTCACTCGCCAAGAAGTACGCGCCGGTGGGCCGGCATTGTCACGCCTGGCACGTCGGCCAGGAGATCTTCGACCTCGCCCACACCGACCCACTCCGCGCGTTCGGGCTGGGGTACCTCTCTCATCTCGCCGCCGATTCCGTCGCCCATAATTTCTTCGTCCCACGGCAGCTCGTGCTCACGTCGAGCACCACGGCGCTCGGTCACAGCTACTGGGAGAGTCGCTTTGAGACGCACCTCGGGCCCGCGTACGCGACCACCGCCAAGGAGCTGATTCTCCAGGATCACGCGTCGAGCGACACCCACCTCGACACGATCATCTCCCCCACCCTGTTCAGCGTCGGTACCAGCCGCCGTCTGTTCCGCGGCATGGTCCACCTGACGGAGAGCGAGAGCTGGCGCTGGGCGTTCCAGATGATTCTCGAGAACACGCGGTGGGACTTGCCCGACGAGGACGTCGAGCGCCACATGGCCGTGGCGTTCGAGTACGTGATGGAGATGTTGGGGGAGAAGGACGCGGCGGCGCGGCGCCTCGATCCCGCGGGGGACCAGGCGTTGCGGCTCGCCAAACGGATGCGACGCGAAGCGCTGCAGGAGGGTGGGCGCGAGGACCCCGAGCGCATGCTGGAAACGGCGGAGCACCACTTCGGCCTGCCGACGCCTCCGCTCGCATACTGGCGCCAGTCGGCCGCGCAACGGCCCTGGCGGAACCGCAATGGCGCCGGCAGAGGAGAAGGTTAGGCGGCGAGCTTTTCTTCCAGGACTTTCTGTACCAGCTTGGGATCGGCCTTTCCGCGCGACACCTTCATCACCTGCCCGACGAAGAACTGCAGCAGCTTGACCTCGCCACCCTTGTACCGTGTCACCTCCGTGGGATTGGCCGCAAGCACCTCGCTGACCCAACCCGCCACGACGCCGGTATCCCCCACCTGCACGACGCCCAGCGCCTCGGCCACGTTGCGCGGCTCGCCGCCCCGCTCGGCGACTTCGGCGAACACCCGCTTCGCGGCCTGGTGGCTCAACGTGCCGCCGCGCACGAGGCCGATCAGGTTGGCGAGGGCGCCGGGCGGCACGCGCAACGCCTCACCGTGATCCTTGGCGTCGGCGAGCACTTCCGTCATCACCCAGTTCGCGGCGGTCTTCGAGTCGGCACCGGCGTGCACCACCGCTTCGTAGTAGTCGGCCACCGCTCGCTCCGCCGTGATCACCGCGGCGTCGGTCATGTTCAGCGCGTACTGGGCGGCAAAGCGCTCACGCTTCTTGGCCGGGAGCTCCGGCAGGAGCGTCTGTTGCTCGGCGATGAACTCCTCGCTCAACACCAGCGGAGGCAGATCGGGATCCGGGAAGTAGCGATAGTCGTGACTCTCTTCCTTGCTCCGTTGCGGCCGGACCGCGTTGGTCTTGGAGTCGTACAGCATGGTCTGCTGCGTGATGGTGCCCCCCGCCTCGAGGACGGCCATCTGGCGATCCCGCTCTACCGTGAGCGCTTTTTCGACGTACGCGAACGAGTTGATGTTCTTGACCTCGGTCTTGGTGCCGAGCGCCGATTGGCCGGCACGCCGGATCGAGAGATTCGCGTCCACGCGCAGGCTCCCCTTCTCCATGTCACAGTCCGAGACGCCGGCGTACTCGAGCACCTGCTTGAGCGTCTGGAGGTACGCTCGCGCCTCGTGTGGCGATCGAAAGTCCGGCCCGGTCACGATTTCGACGAGCGGCACGCCGCAGCGGTTCAGGTCGATCGCGGTCTGCCTGGGAAAGCGGTCGTGCAGCGATTTCCCGGCGTCCTCTTCGATGTGCAGACGCACGATCGTCGCGGTGACGACGCCCCGGTCGGGCGAGAGGTACGACAGCGCGCCGTTGGTCGAGAGCGGCTGCTCGAACTGGGAGATCTGGTAGCCCTTCGGCAGGTCCGGATAGAAGTAGTTCTTGCGCGCGAAGAGACTGCGCGGGTGCACCGTGCAGCTGAGAGCCAGCGCGGCGCGCACCGCGAGCTTGAGCGCCTGCTCGTTGGGCGCGGGAAGCGCCCCGGGCAGCCCGAGGCAGAGCGGGCAGACATTGGTGTTGGGTGGCGCACCGAACGCCGCCGAGCAGCTGCAGAACATCTTCGACGCCGTGCGCAGCTGCACGTGCGTCTCGAGGCCGATGACGGTCTCCCAGGATCCTCCGTGGGGCACTAGGCCTCCTCTAGGGCCGGCACGACCCGCTCGAGCGCGTACGCCGCCTCGAGCATCTCATCCTCGAGAAAGGCCTGGCCGACGATCTGTCCGCCGAGCGGCAGGCCCTTGACGCGTCCGATGGGAATGGAGATCGCCGGGAGCCCGGCGAGGTTGGCCGTCACCGTGAAGATATCCGAGAGATACATCGAGACCGGGTCGTCGAGCTTCTCGCCGGCCTTGAAGGCCGGCGTGGGTGTGGTGGGTGTGAACAACAGATCCACGCCGCGGTCGAAGACGTTCCGGAAGTCCTGCGCGATCAGCGCGCGCATCTGTTGCGCCTTGCGGTAGTAGGCGTCGTAATAGCCCGAGGACAGGACGTACGTCCCGAGCATGACGCGGCGGCGCACTTCGGCGCCAAACCCCTCCCCGCGCGTCGAGCGATACAGCGCGCGGACGTCCTCCGAGCCATTGAACCGAGGGCCGTAGCGGGCACCGTCATAGCGAGCCAGGTTGGACGACGCCTCGGCCGGGGCGACGATGTAGTAGGTGGCGATGGCGTACGTCGTGTGCGGCAGCGACACCTCGCGGACCGCGGCGCCGAGCTCCTTCAGCAGGCGAATGGCGCGGTCGCAGGCCCGGCGCACCGCGGGGTCCAGGTCGGCTGGGAAGTACTCTTTCGGAATGCCGATCACGAAGCCCTGCAACGATTCGGGGACGGTGGGCAACCGCAGTGAATCCCGGTCCTCGCACGTCGAGTCGCGGGGGTCCCGCCCGCTGATCACGGAGAGCACGCGCGCCGCGTCGTGCACGCTGCGCCCGAGCACGCCGATCTGGTCGAGGGATGACCCGAAGGCCACGAGGCCGTAGCGGCTCACGCGCCCGTACGTGGGTTTGATGCCGACCACGCCGCACAGCGACGCGGGCTGGCGCACGGAGCCACCGGTCTCCGAGCCGAGCGCGGCGGGGACGGCGCCGGCGGCGACCAACGCGGCGGAGCCACCCGACGAGCCGCCGGGCACGCGCGTTTTGTCGAACGGGTGGAGCGAGCGGCCGTACGCGGAGTGCTCCGTGGACGAGCCCATGCCGAACTCGTCGCAATTCGTCTTGCCGGCGATCAGGGCACCCGCCGCCTTGAGTTTCGCGCAGGCGGTCGCCTCATACGGGGAATGGTACCCGCCGAGGATCTTCGACCCGCAGGTCGTGGTGAATTCGAGCGTGCAGATGTTGTCTTTCACCGCCACGGGCATGCCATAGAGCACGCCCGAGGGGTGCGCGGCCTGCGCCTGCGCGACCAGGGATTTGCGAAGATCCTTGATCGGTGTCAGGCAGGCATTCAGCCGTTTGGCTTTGGAGATGCGGTCGGCCGCCGCCTTGGCGCTCGCGAGCGCTTCGCTCGGATCGCTCACAGCTCGGGCTCCTCGAATGCCCCGAGCTTGGGCACGAGGAAAAAGCCGTCCTTGAAAGCGGGGGCGAGCTCGGCCGGTCCGAAGGCGAGCCCGCTGGGTTTCACTTCGTCGGGGCGGAACCGCACGGCATCCGGTCCCGGGATGAACGGCTTGACGCCCTCACTCGCCGGAACGGCGTTGATCTGCGCGACGTACTCGAGAATGCGCGACATCTGCTCGGCCAGCACCGGCAGCGCCTCCTCGGCGACGTCGAGCTCCGCGAGCCGCGCGATCTTGCGCACTTCGTCATGCGTGACGCTCATGCACTCTCCCACTCCCGCTCGAGGCCGGCATAGGCCACGAGCAGCTGTTTCGTCCCGATGTCCTGATCGTCGAATTCCACCGTCACCTTGAGCTCGCGTCCCGAGCCCGCCACCGCCCGCACCACACCGCCGCCGAACTTCCGATGCCGTACGCGCTCGCCGGTCACGTACCGGGGCGCGTCCTGCGACACCTCCACATCCCAATCGAGCTCGACGGGCGCCGGCCGGCGCGAGCGGCGACTCGGCTCGTCGCGTGACGCACGGTCGCTGCCCCATTGCGGCGTCGTGCTCCGCTCTTCGAGCACCCCAGCCGGCACGGCGTCGAGAAAGCGCGAGGCCGCCGACAGCTCGAGGCGGCCGTTGCGGTAGCGCGTCCGCGCCCATGAGAGATACAATTTTTCGCGTGCGCGCGTGAGACCCACGTAGCAGAGTCGCCGTTCCTCTTCGAGGCCCCCGGGCTCGCCCGCCGTCCGTGCCAACGGGAATAACCCGTCTTCGAGCCCGGCGAGCGCGACCACGGGCCACTCGAGCCCTTTGGCCATGTGCACGGTCATGAGTGTGACGCCCGTGGGATCACCGCTCCCCTGGTCCGCCGAGGTGACGAGCGTCGCCTGCGTGAGGTAGCGCTCGATGAGGGTGGCATACTCCCCTTCCCCTTCCCCTTCCCCGACCTCACCATCGGCCTCTTCACCGGCTTCGTCCGCCGTTTCCGCCCATTCCGCCGCGCCAGCGATGAGTTCCTGCACGTTCTCGAGCCGCTCGATGCCCTCGGCGCCCTCGTTCGCGAGAAACGGCGCGTATCCCACCGCCTCGATCATCTGCTCGAGCGCCGTCGCCGGGTCCGATTGCGCGTGCCGGGCGCGGAGGTCGTCGATCAATCGCGCCACGGCGGCGAACGCGTCCCGCGCGTTGGGCCGCAGGTCGGGGATGCGGTCCGCCCCCCGGGCGGCCTCGAGCAGGGGCTGGCGCCACTGGGCCGCGGCGCGCACCAGCGACGCAAAGGAGGTGTCCCCGATCCCCCGGCGCGGCACGTTGACGATCCGCGCGAATGCCTCGTCGTCCGCGGGATTGGCGATGAGCCGCAGGTAGGCAAGGACATCCTTCACTTCCCGGCGCTCGTAGAAGCTGACCGCCCCCACTAGCCGGTAGGGAATCCCCCGGAAGCGGAATGCCTCTTCGAGCGGGCGCGATTGCGCGTTGGTCCGGTAGAGGATGGCCATCCCCTCATACGGAACGTCACCCCCACCGACGCTCGCGCGGCGGGTCAGCTCTCCCGCGAGCCATTCCGCCTCATCGCGCTCATCGGCCGACGTGAGCAGCGTGACGGGCTCGCCGCCCTGCTTGTCGGTGAAGAGCGTCTTGCCCAGCCGGCCGGTGTTTTCGGCGATGACGCCGTTGGCCGCGTCCAGGATCACCTGGGTCGACCGATAGTTCTGCTCGAGCTTGATGAGCGCCGCGCCCGGGAAGTCCTGCTGGAACGAGAGCATGTGACGGACGTCCGCCCCCCGCCATCCATAGATCGCCTGATCGTCGTCGCCCACGACGCAGAGGTTCCGGTGCTCCGCGGCCAGCTGCTTCACCAGTCGGTACTGGGCGGCGTTGGTGTCCTGGAACTCGTCCACCAGCACGTGATCGAAGCGGCGCTGCCAGTACGCCAGGCGCTCGGGGTGCTGGGCGAACAGGTTCAGCGGGAACAAGAGCAGGTCGTCGAAGTCCATGGCGTTGGCCTGGCGCAGGGCCGGGCCGAGGGCCGCGTAGATGTCCGCCGCCAGACGCTCGAGCGGGCTTTCCGCGTTGGCCCCGAGCTCCTCCGGGAGCAACATCCGATTCTTGGCCCCGGAGATGATCGAGTGGATCACGCGGGGGGGGTTCGCTTTGGGAGAATGCCCGCGCTGCTCCAGCATGCGCTTGATGAACGACTCGGAGTCGTCCTGGTCGTAGATCGTGAAATTGGAGCCGAAGCCCAGGAGCGGGGCCTCGCGTCGCAGCAGCCGGGCCGACAGCGCGTGGAAGGTGCCGATCCACAAGCCACGGGGGTCGGCGCCCAGCAGCGAAGCCACGCGGGCCCGCATCTCGCCCGCGGCTTTGTTGGTGAACGTGACCGCGAAAATGCGCCAGGGAGCCACGCCCCGCTCGCGTATCAGATGCGCGATGCGAGTGGTGAGCACGCGCGTTTTCCCGGAGCCGGCGCCGGCGAGTACCAGCAGGGGTCCGCCGGTGTGGCGGACGGCGGCTTCTTGCTGGGGGTTGAGGGCGACGGTCACGTTCAGCTCGCGGCGACCAGAGGGAACTCCAATACGAATTCGGCGCCTTCGGCGCCGCTACCCGCCGCGCCCGGTCGGTAAACCAGGCGGCCGCCATGCTGCTGCTCGACGATGCGTCGCGCCAGCGCCAGGCCGATACCCCAACCCCCCGGCTTGGTCGATACGCCGGGCTCGAACAGCTGGGGCCGCACCTCGAGGGGCACACCCGGGCCATCGTCGCGCACGCTGACGCGCGCCGTGCGTCCCCCCCCGGCCGCGTCGACGGTCACGTCGATCCGCCCGCCGCGGCCGGACAGCGCATCGATCGCGTTCTTGATCACCGCTTCGAGGGCCCACTCGAGCAGCACCGGGTCGCCGAGGGCCGTCGGTCCCGGGCCTGTGGCGCGGAGCGACAGGGTCACGGGGCTCGCCAGCGTGGGGAGGCGAGGCCGGAAATAGCTCACGACGCGCTCCGCCAGCGCACCGAGTCCCACCGGCTCACGACGCGCCGGCCGACCGATGCGCTCGAACCGCTTGGCCACGCGCTCGAGGCGTTCCGCATCCGCCTGAAGGTGATCCGCGAGCTCGACGCCAGTGGTACCCGGATTTTCCCGCAGGTAGGCAATCCATCCCGTGAGGCTCATGAGCGGCGTGCCGAGCTGGTGCGCCGACTCCCGCGCCATGGCCACCCACAACCGGTCGCGCGCCGCGGCGACCTGCGAGCGGTACGCCCACGCAGCGAGTAGGGCCAGACAGAGCAGGACGGTGCCCTCGAGGGCGGCGATGCCCGCGAACCGGCGGGCGGCGGGGCCGGCTCCATAATGAATGGTCCCTACCCCCGGCTGCACGAGCGGCGCGTTCTCCAGATCCAGATCCGCGATCCAGGCGCGCAGGCGGGCGGTGTCCCGGCCTATGCTCACGGGCGCGTTGTCGAGCGCCGTGATGTGGCCGGCCGTGTCCGTCACGACAATGGCGATCCCGAGCGACCGCACCTGACGGGCCAGATCGAGGAGCGCATCGGTGGCGGCGTCCGGGCCGGGATCGTTGAGCCCCGCGAACACGCGGCCGAGCAGAATGCTCGTCTGGCGCGCGTCCTCGCGCAGGTGGCGCGCCACGACCCACGCGTAGCCCACCGTGATCCCGCCGAGGAGCAAGGCCAATCCCACGACGGCCGGAGGCCCCATGCGGCGGAGCGCGGCGCTACGCGGCACCGGAGGAGGGCGCTAGCCGCTCCGTTCCCACATAGGGGACGAGGGCTCGGGGTAACGACACGGACCCATCCGCCTGCTGGTGGGTCTCGAGCAGTGCAGCGATCGTGCGCGGCAATGCCACACCCGAGGCGTTCAGGGTGTGGACCAGCTCGGGCTTGGCCCCGGGAGCCGATCGGAACCGGATGCGCGCCCGGCGCGCCTGAAAGTCGGTGAACGTGCTCGAGCTCGACACCTCGAGCCATTGGGCCACGCCCGGAGCCCAGACCTCGAGGTCGTACGTCTTCGCGCTCGCAAAGCCCAGGTCGCCCGCCGCCAGCAGGACGACGCGATAGGGCAGCTCGAGCCGCTGCAGAACGGCTTCCGCGTGCGCCGTCATGCGCTCGTGCTCGGCGGCCGACTCGGCCGGGCGGGCGAAGCGGACGAGCTCCACCTTGTCGAACTGATGCACGCGGAGGAGACCGCGCGTGTCCTTGCCCGCGGCGCCCGCCTCGCGCCGGAAACACGGCGTGTAGGCGGTGTAGCCGAGCGGGAGCTTCGCGCCGTCGAGGATCTCATCGCGGTGCAGGTTGGTGACCGGGACCTCAGCCGTTGGAATGAGAAAGAGATCGTCGGGCTCGGTCTTGTAGGCGTCGTTCTCGAACTTCGGCACCTGCCCGGTGCCCTCCATCGTATCGCGCTTCACCAGGAACGGGGGCTCGACCTCGATGTAGGCGTGCTCCCGCGTGTGCACGTCGAGCATGAAGTTCACGAGACCTCGCGCGAGCCTGGCGCCCGCGCCCACAAATACGGGAAACCCGGAGCCCGCCACCTTCGCCCCGCGCTCCAGGTCGAGGATACCGAGCGCCGCGCCGATCTCCCAATGCGGCTTCCCGCCCTTCGGGGCGGGCTCGCCCCAACTGCGCACGATCGTATTGTGCGACGCGTCCCCCTCGGGGACCTCGGGCAGCGGCAGGTTCGGCACGTACAGCGACTTGCGCTCGACCTCGGCCTCGACCGCGCCCAGCTCCTTCTCCTGCTCGTCGATCTTCGTGCTATGCGCCTTCCGCTCCTTCACCACGTTTGGGGGCAGGCTGCCGTGCTGCTTGATATGCTGCGCGTCCGCCTTGGCCGATTCGTTGCGCGCGGCGTTCAGGCTGTCGAGCACGGCGGTCAATCCCCGCCGCTTCATGTCGAGCGCTTCGAGCTCATCGAGTTGGCGCTTCAAGGCGGGGTCACCCCGCCGGGCGAGCGCGGCGCGCACCTGCTGGGGCGAGGCGCGAAGCAGCTTGAGATCGATCACGTGCTACTGAGTGGGGAGGCCGGGCGCGAGGCCGCGGTAGCCGCAATTCTGATCGACGAGAATCTCCATGTCCAGCCGGCGCTTGGTCGAGTCCACGACGAGGACCCGCAGCTTGGCGTACAGCGACACCGTGGCGCCGAAGGAGCACGTGGTCGGGCGCGAGCGCACGAGCACCACCATGCCGGTGTCGAGGGCCAACGGCTTGTCGAAGACGTAGGGCGACGTCGGCGCGAGCGTGATCGCGGCGAACGCCGTCGTGACGTGCTGCAAGCCGGAGAGCTGGCCCAGGTTCAACGTGCCGAGCGGGAAAAGCGCGGGCTCGCCGATGGAGTCGAAATCGAACGCGAAGTCGAACCCCGTCGTCTGGTCCGTGCGTACCTGCGCGGCCCCAGCCAACGAATACGCCGATGGCAAAGTGATGTCGGTGCCTCGAAGCGCCCAGAGCGACACGGTGTCGACCGCGTTGGTGAAGATCGGGGCGGGCAGGCCGTTGTTATAGCTGCACCCGAAGGGGAGCAGGGCGACCGCCGTCAGGGCGCCAAGCGCAATGAAACAGCGACGAAACCGCATGAGGTGCGGGGAAGATACCGCGCCGCGTCCAAGTGGGTCAACCCACGGTGGCTGCTTGACTTCGCTACTCTCGATTCCTAGCTTGGCCGCCGTATGGCGACGATCCGGGAAGTGGTCGAGGCCTTGAGCCGCCGCAGCGGCGTCGACGCCGTCATGGTGGTCGGTCGCGACGGACTGCCGATCGATTCCCGCGCGGCCAACGGCGTCGACGCTGACAACGTGGCCGCGCTCCTCCCCTCGGTCATCAACGGAATGGCGCAACTCGGTCAGGCAGGCGGCCGTGGCGAGTTCGGCACCGCGGTGCTCGAGTTCGGATCCGGACTCGCGGTGGTCACCGTCCTGCACGCCGATGCGCAGCTGGTAGTCCTGGTGCGGCCGTCCACGAACGTGGGCGCGCTGCTCTACGACCTGCGCCGTCACCGCTCGGCGATCGCCGGCCTGCTCTGACCGGGCACGGTCCTTGGCGCCCGGTCGGCGGCACCTCCTCGTGGTGGACGACGAGCCGCACATCGGCTTGCTGCTACGCCCGCACCTCGAACGGCTCGGATACGCCGTGAGTCTCGCCCGCACGCTCGCCGACGCGCGCGCCGTATTAGACGATCACGCAGCGCCCTTGGACGCGATGCTCCTGGATCTCCACCTGCCCGATGGATCCGGCCTCGAGCTGTTGCGCGAGCTTCGTGCCCGCACGGCCACCCGTACCTTTCCGGTCATCGTGCTGACCGCGGAAGGAGAAGAGCGCGTGCTTCAGGAAGCGGAGGAGCTGGGCGCGGGCCTCCTGACCAAGCCGTTCAGCCCGAGCAAGCTCACGGCGCGGATCGCGACGCTGCTGGGCGACGCATGAGCATTTGGGCGGCGATTCTGGCCGGCGGCTCGGGCACCCGATTCTGGCCGCTCTCGACGCCCGAGCGGCCCAAGCAGCTGCTGCCGCTCGTCGGCGATCGGCCCCTGCTCGTCCAGGCGGTGGAGCGCCTCGACGGGCTCGTGCCACCCGAGCGGATCGTCATCCTCACCGGCCCCTTCCTGGTCGACCAGGTGGCGCGAGCGGTGCCCCAGATTCCGCGTGCCCAGGTGTTCGCCGAGCCGCGCGCGGCGTCCACGGCGCCGGCGCTGGTGTGGGCGGCCAACTGGATCTCGCAACGGGAGCCGGGGGGCGGCGCCCAGATGCTCTCGCTGCACGCCGATTGGGCCGTCAGCGACGACCGGGCCTTCCGCGCGGCCGCCCGCCAGGCGCTCGGCGTCGCGGAGGAGTACGACGTGCTCGTGACGGTGGGGGTCAAGCCGTCACGGAACGAGACCGGGTACGGCTACGTCATTCCGGGCAAGACCCTCGGAGGTGCCCGCACCGTGCGCCGGTTCGTCGAGAAGCCGTCGCCCGCGCGCGCCGCGCTGCTCCGCCGGCAGGGTGCCCTCTGGAATACGGGGCTCTTCGCCTGGGGCGTCGCACGCTTCCTGGGCGAAGCCGGGGCGTATGCCCGTGAGCTCAAGCCCGGGTGGACGGCGCTCGCCGCCGGCGACGTGGCCGGGTTCTTCAGCGCGGTCCGGCCCGTCGCCGTGGACGTGGCGGTGCTGGAGCGCGCCAAGCGGCTCGCGGTCGTGACGGGCACCTTCGACTGGGACGACATCGGCTCGTGGGACGCCTTGCTACGGATTCGCAAGCCCGATGCCCGCGGCAACGTGGTGGTTGGGAACGCGACCGTCGCCGACGATGTCCGCCGCTCGGTGATCTGGTCGGAGAGCGAGCACGTCGCGGTCGTCGGCCTGGAAGACATGGTCGTGGTGCGTGCGAACGGTCATACCCTCGTGATGCCCACGGGACGCGCCGAGCACCTGAAGGAGCTGGTGCAGCGACTGTGAGCCACGCCCTATACCTCCTGGACCCCGACCCCGCGCCCGCGTGGGCGCCGTTCGCCGGTTCGCGTCCCCTGTGCGAGCTGCGGGCGGGCGCGCACTTGATTCGCGAGCGCTGGGAAACGTTCGTCGGCGCGGAGGCCACGGGGATCTTCGCCCTCCCCCATCTCGCGGGGTTCACGGAACCCGGCGTGCCTCCGGTCGGGCCTCGGCGGGCGGTGGCCGGGCCGGTGGTGATCGGATCGTCCACGTTCGCGCCGTGTGGGCTCGCTCCGTCGCTCCCCGAAGGGGGGGCCTTCCGACTCACGAACGGCGGCATCACGGTCGGCTGGGGTGCCGGACCCGGTGGTACGTGGGACGGCCCGCAACCGCACGCGACCGCGGTAGAGGTCCCGGGCCTGGTCCTGCACGGCGTCTACGACCTGCTCCCCGCGCTCGAGCGTCTCCTGGGCGACGACACCCGCGCGCTGCTGGGCGATTCGGACCCGGTCCCGGCGGGGAGCATCGTGCTCGGAGACCCCGCCGCGATCGCGGTGCACGATGCCGCCGTGGAACCCGGCGTCGTCTTCGATGTACGCAACGGGCCGGTGGTGCTGGAAAGCGGCGCCGAGGTCCGCTCCGGCGCCCGGCTCGAGGGACCGCTCTGGGTCGGCCCGAACGCGCACGTGCTCGGCGGTCCGATCCGCGCGTCGGCGATCGGCCCGCGCGTCAACGCGCGCGGTGAGCTGTCGAACTGTGTCTTCCTGGGCTATGGCAACAAGGCACACGACGGATTCGTGGGCCACTCGGTAATCGGCCGGTGGGCGAACCTCGGCGCGGGCACGATCACCTCGAACCTGAAGAACACGTACGGGCGCGTGCGCCTCGACGTGGCGGGTGCGTCGCTCGAGACCGGGCTGCAGTTCCTCGGCAGCCTGATCGGGGATCACGCCAAGACGGCGATCGGCACGCTGTTGTCGACCGGGACGGTGATCGGCGCGGGCGCGAGCGTGTTCGAGGGCGTGCGCGCGCCGAAATATGTCCCCCCCTTCGCCTGGGGGAGCGACGGCGCCACACGGATGACAAAGGAAGGCTTCTTGAAGATCGCCGGTCGGGTGCTCCCGCGACGCGACGTGGTGGTGGATGAGGCCACGCGGGCCCTGCTCGGTCGCATCTACGACTGGAATTTGGGCTGATTTGCCCGTTCCCCCGTTGCTCATGGCGGGCGGACGGCGCACATTGGGGACCCCGGCGAAACGCGGCGCGCGATGGCCCAGACCGAACAATTCCGACGAGTCGGCAAGTTCGAGCTCCACGAGCTCATCGGGGAAGGTGCGATGGGCGCCGTGTGGAAAGCGTACGACTCGGTCATCCGGCGCTACGTGGCACTCAAGCTCCTGTCGCGCGCGGGGCGGAACGCCGACGCGCGCGATCGTTTCCTGCGCGAAGCGCGCGCCGCGGGTGCGCTGCAACACCCGAACATCGTCACCATCTACGACCTCGGCGAGTCGGACGGGCAGCTCTTCATCGCCATGGAGCTGGTCGATGGGCGCGACCTGAGCTCACTCATCGCGTTGAGTGAGCCACTCGCGCTCGAGCGGAAGCTGGACATCGTCATCGAGGTTCTGCAGGGGCTGTCCTACGCGCACGAGCGCGGCGTGATTCACCGCGACATCAAACCGTCCAACGTGCGCGTCGCCTCCGACGGTTCGGTCAAGATCATGGATTTCGGGATCGCGCGACTGCAGTCGGCGGATGCGACCGGTTCGGGCGCGATCATCGGCACACCGACGTACATGGCGCCGGAGCAGATCACGAATGGCGCCATCACTCCCGCGACGGACATCTTCGCGGTGGGTTGCCTGCTCTACGAGCTGCTCGCGTACCGCAAGCCGTTCGAGGGCGAGACGGTCCATGGTGTGCTCTACCAGGTGCTCACGACGGACCCGAAGCCGCTCCGCACCATGGCGCTCTCCGTTCCCGCGGCCCTCGAGCGCGTCGTGGCCAAGGCCCTGAACAAAGTGCCCGAGGAGCGCTACGAGACGGCGCGCCAGATGCAGTCCGCGCTCTTCGGCATCCGCGCCGCGCTGTCCGGCGCGACGGATACGACGGAGCGTATCAGCTTGCGGTGGACGCCGATCCCGTCGGCCGTGCTCCGCCTGGTCACCCACACCCCGATCAAGTGGCGCGCCACCGTGTTGACGACGTTGATGGTCATGACGCTGGTGGTGGTGTACGTATCGCGGTCACCGTCTCCCGCCGCCGCACCGTCCCCCGAGCCCAGCCTCGCGAACGCCACGCTCGACCAACTCCTCAGTTACCCGCTCCCGCCGCACCTCAACGCGGCGCTGCTCGCGCAGCGGGACTCCGCACTCTCCGCCCGGGACCGGGCGCAGCGGGCAGGCGCCATGAAGAACAACGTGCCGACCCTCATCCTCGCCGAAGCGGTGCTGCAGAACGCCGAACGCGCCTTGCGCTCCGGGGACGTGGCCCGCGCCGCCAGCGGCTATCTCAGCGCGATCCCCCAGTATCGCAAGTCGCAGACCGAGGGAGAGGGGCTTCGCGTGGAGGCCGAGCAGTCGATCGCGCGCGCCACACCCGTGGTCCACGCGCTCGCGACGCGGCCGGAAGCGGGACGGGCCGCGACTTCGCTCGCACGAGCGGAATCGCTGTACACCGCGATGGATTATGTCGTGGCCCGCATGGCGGCACTCGATGCGGAACAGGTGGGTGTGGCGGCCGGCGTCGCTCCGCCGTCGCCCCAGCCGACGAACACGCGCGACGCGATCGGCGTGCTGCTGCAAGATCTGGAACGTGCCGTCTCGAGCGAGCGGGTGGGCAACCTGCAGGTGCTGATGCCGAGCATGGGGGACAAGGACGTCGCGGCCTGGCAGAGCTACTTCAAGCGCTATACCCAGCTCACCGCGCGCTATAGCGTCGAGCGCCTCAACCCGCGCGGGGACACGGTCTACGCGGCGGTCCGGACTTCCTACATGTACGTCCCGGCAGGGGGCGGCGCGCAGGGCGAAACCCGCCTCCGTCAGACGATCCGCTTCACTCGCTCTCCCAACGGTTGGCGCATCGCGGACATCCGTAACGCACCCTGAGTCAGCTCAGTCCCACGCCCGCTCGGTCGGTAGCGGCGGCGGTGGAATTGCCACCGAGTCCGCCCTGGCCGTCGGCGGGCCGACGCGCCGCAAGGTCACGGGCTTCTCCAGATCTCCGCCCGAGAGCGTGAGCTTCTCGCGATCGAGCTTCATCCCGTACACCTGCCAGACGCCGTCGCCCAACGTGAGCCAGAGGCTGTCCCCCACCACACGCCAGCGCGCGACCTGATCGCCGAACTGGGCTGAGCTGTCGCTCCGCACCATGATGTTGCGGATCTCGTCCTCGGTCTTGGCCTGCCAGCGTCCTTCCAGGCGGGCCCGCTGCGCCGGTTGGGAGGAGGGGGATGGATCCGACGTCTGCCCCGCGAGGGATGCCGGGGACGAGCAGCACAGGATGAGTACCGCGGAAAGTCGAAGGATCACGAGCCGTCGAGGTTCAGGGAGCCGATATCAAGATACTTACCCGGACCGAGCCGGATCAGGTCCCGGACGACGGAGGCGCGGGCGGGGTCGGCGGTTGCGGCGCGGGCACTGCAGGCACCGAGGGCACGGGCGCCCGCTCGTCGGTCATCACGGCCACCTGCGGCTCCCATTGACGCATCATGCGCAGGAAAGCGCCCGCGAGCTCGGGATCGAACTCGGTCCCGGCGCGACCTTCCACGTAGGCGAGGGCGCGCTCCTGCGGCCATGCGTCCCGATACGGACGGTTGGTCCGCAGGGCGTCGTAGACGTCGCACACGTGCACGAGCTTGCTGGCTCGATGACAATCCCGCCGGAACCGCATCTTGGGATAGCCCTCGCCGTTGAGCATGATGTGATGCTCGTAAGCGACGACGGCCGGCAGGTCGAGCGCTTCCTCCGATTGGAGGATGATGCGCGCTCCCTCGGCGGGGTGCTCGTTCATGAGTGCGCGCTCTTCATCGGTGAACCGGCCGGGCTTGGTGAGCACCTCGAGGGGGATCTTCACCTTGCCGATGTCGTGGAGTAGCCCCGCAACGCCGAAGGTCCGGACATCGCGCGCCGGGAGCTCGAGCGATTCGGCGAGCGCCATCGCGAGCACCGACACGTTCATGGAGTGCGTCGTGGTGTACTGATCGAACTCCTTGAGCTGCAGCAGCGGAATCACGATCTGGTGGCCGCTGTGCATGGCGACCGCGAGCGAGCGCACGACCGCTTCCGCCTCCGTGAGCGGGAGGACGCCGCGGCTTTTCACTTCGTCCTGCACCCAGCGGAGGGCGTCGGCCTCTTCGCTCAACGAGTAGGTGATCGTGGCCGTGGGGATCGCAGCGGCGGTCTTCTCATCCTCGCCGCGAATGCCCACCGCCCCGAACCGGATGCTGGAGCGGCGCATCTGCCGCGCCTCGGACGTGTCGATCGCCGAGAGCGTGAGTCGCGCCAACACCTCGTCGAGAAACTCCTCGAACTCTTCCCGGCTTACGACGTCCGCGAACTCGAGGCGCTGGATCCCCGCCTGCGCGAGCCGCTGCCCCCAGTCCCACGCCTTCATTTCCCGCAACGGCATGCGACCGAACACGATCTCCTCCCCCAGGAACGTGAAGAGCGGCTGCGCTTCAGTCGCCTGCAGGTCGCGGAGTTCCCGGTAGGCATCGTCGATCGCCCGCTCGCGGGCGGGATGGCCCGGTGTATAAAGCGTCATCCCGGCCAGGGCGTGGGCGAACGCGCCGAGAAAGGCGGCTGGTCCGCTCACGGGTGGCCGCCGGGGTCGGCGGCGTGGCGGATCTCGTGGTCGGCCGAGGCGGCCGCGCGCGCCAGGCGGGCGCGCGCGCGCCCGTTCTGCAGCCAGCCGGTGACGAGGGCCGCCAGGGCGACAAGGAGCTCCGGCGACTTGGGCGGCAGCTTCTCGCGCCCGAACAGTGTTCGGCCGGCGGAGGTCAGTTGCAACAGCGTCTCGAGGGCGGCCGGCGTCGAGGTGTGGCCGAGCGCCCGGATCGCGAGCACGCGAAGGTCCGTGGGCAGGGTGCGGTCGGTAGCACGGCTGATCAGCAGCGGGACGGCGCTGTCCGGTGAACGTTGCAGCGCCACCGCGAGCCCCAGGGCGAGCCGCAGGGTGCGCGGGTCTTGATCCGCCAGGCCGACGGCGAGCGCTTCATCCCGCCCTTCGGGGAGCTTGAGCTGCAGCTTGACGGCTTGGAGGCGCACCCGCGCGTCGGCGTGGTGCATGAACCGGACGGCGGAGAAGCCCGGTGGCACGCCGATCTCCTCGAGCAGCGTCAGGAGATTGCGAGTCACGTACCACCGCGGGTCCTCGAGCCGCGCGATGACCGTGGGGGCGATGGCGGTGCCCATCTTCACGAGCTGTGCGAGGAGTCCGCGCCGGGTGCCGCGGGACTCGGCGGTCGCGAGCACGTCGAGCAGCGGCGCTGCCGCCGGCGGGCCCACGAGCGGCACGACGCGCTCGAGCGTCTTGAAGTCCACCGGCTCGCGGGTCGCGATGCGGCGCACCACGTCCACCGTGGCGACGCGCCCCCGCACCACCCCGCTGGCCGCATTTTCGACGGTCACCGTGTCGAGGGCATCGAGCAACTGCTCGAGCCGTCCTTCGCTGACGACCTGGTCCACCGCCGGATCGAGGCGCGGGCCCACCGTGCCGATCTCCAGGGCCATGGCGACGATCCGGTCGGGCTCCATGGAGTGGGCATCCGAACGCGCCGGGGTGGTGACCGGCGCGCTCCGCGCCATGCGCTGCAGAGCGACGCCGTACTCTCCCGGGTTCGGATCGGGCAACGTCCACCCGTCGAGCAGCCGGCGTACCTGATCGCGCAACGCCGCGTCGGCCTGAGGGCGCACGGCCTCGGCGCCCGTCTCCGCGTGGGCGGCCAGCTTCGAGAGCAGTCGCACGAGGGAGTGCGAGATCGTCTCCTGCGTCGTCTCCGCCGCGGCCGTGAGGATATCGAGCACGGCGTCCACGGCCATGCCGTCCGTGACATCCGCCACGAACTGGCGACGCTGCGTGAAGTCCCCTCCCATGAGCACGAGTCGCTGCAGCGTATCGGGCTTGAGCGTCCGGATGAGCCGGGAGGTGCGACGCCGCAGGGCGGCCGCCTCCGTGCCCCCCGCCGTCTTGAGCTCCGCGGCGATCTGCAGCAGGTAGCCGACGATCACTTGATCGTAGGCGGCGTCTCCCCCACTCGTGGCGCGCGCGTTGATCGCCTGGGCGATCACGGCCGGCTCGGTGGGCGTTGCGGCGTCCGGGGCGGTGGCGAGGGCCGCGCGGGCGAGTCCCACCCAGAGCTGCGCCGCTCGAGCATCGCCTTCCGCGGGTTTCCCGCCTTGCTCCGCGAGCTCGAGGCGCTCGTAGGTGAGCGGATGGAGCTGCACGTGTCGCCAGGCATTGAGTCGCTCGGCGCCCTCGAGCCCGAGAGGCCGCCCGGTCCGGTCCGCCTCGACGGCCAACACCTTGAGCGCATCCGCTACCTCCGACGCCTCCACGCCTCGCCGGAACGTCACCGCCCCCAGATGGTGGCGGTGCAGCCGGCCCGCCAGCTCCCGGAGGACGGGGTGCTTGGGATCCGTCGCCACGCCCTCGATGACCAGCTGATGGCGCGCCACACCGAGCGACAGCGTCGCGCGGTCTTCGAGTAGCAGTTCGGCCCGCCGGGTCAGCGCCGTGACGGCGGGCTGGAGGGAGGGGTGGCCCTGGGGATACATGGCGTGCTTGTGCAAGGCGATGGAAAGCTCGACCAGGAAGTCGGCAAGGGCCCGCGATAACGTGGCGCGCTCGTGCGAGGGGGCAGGCATTAGGGCCCTAAGATAGCAGGCAAGGCCAGAACTAGACGCGCAGACGCACAGGGGTGAAGAGAAACAGGGGCCAGGAAAACCCTGACCCCTGTTCACTGTCAACCACTGTGCGTCTGTGCGTCTAACCGTGCGTCTCTGCGTCTACCTGTGCGTCTGTGCGTCTACCTGTGCGTCTGTGCGTCTGTGCGTCTAGTTCTTAGTACATCCCACCCATGCCACCGCCGCCCGGCATCGGCGGCGCCTTTTCCTTCTCCTTCTTCTCGACCACGACCGCTTCGGTCGTGAGGAGCAAGCCGGCGATGGACGCGGCGTTCTGCAGCGCCGTGCGCGTCACCTTGGTCGGGTCGATCACGCCGGCCAGCACGAGGTCCTCGTACTCGTCGGTCAGGGCGTTGTAGCCGAAGCTCAGCTTGCCCGCCTCCTTGACCTTCCCCACCACGATCGATGCTTCCGCGCCGGCGTTCTGCGCGATCATGCGGATCGGCTCCTCGAGGGCGCGCCGGATGATCTCGACACCGATCTTCTCATCCTGGTCGCGCGCCTTCACCTTCTCGAGCGCGCTCTGCGCGTGCAGCAGCGCTACGCCACCGCCGGGAACGATGCCCTCCTCGACCGCCGCGCGCGTCGCGTGCAGCGCATCCTCCACGCGCGCCTTCTTCTCCTTCATCTCGGTCTCGGTGGCCGCGCCCACGTTGATCACGGCGACGCCGCCCGCCAGCTTCGCGAGCCGTTCCTGCAACTTCTCCTTGTCGTAGTCCGACGTCGACTTCTCGATCGCCGCTTTGATCTGGCCGATGCGACCCTGGATGTCGGCCTGCTTGCCCTTGCCACCGATGATCGTGGTGTTGTCCTTGTCCACGACGAGCCGCTTGGCCTGACCGAGGTCAGCAAGCACGGTGTTCTCGAGCTTGAAGCCGAGCTCCTCCGAGATCACCTTCGCGGCGGTGAGGACCGCGATGTCGGTGAGCATTTCCTTCCGCCGGTCGCCGAACCCGGGGGCCTTCACGGCGCACACCTTGAGGGTGCCGCGCAGCTTGTTGACCACCAGCGTCGCCAGCGCTTCTCCCTCGACGTCCTCGGCGATGATCAGCAACGGCCGCCCCGCCTGCGCGACCTTCTCCAGAACCGGGAGCAGGTCCTTCATGGCGGAGATCTTCTTGTCGTGCACGAGCACGTACACGTCCTCGAGCACCGCCTCCATCTTTTCCGGATCGGTAATGAAGTAGGGGGAGAGGTACCCGCGGTCGAACTGCATGCCGTCCACGGTCTCGAGCGTGGTCTCGAGGCCCTTCGCCTCCTCCACCGTGATCACGCCGTCCTTGCCCACCTTGTCCATGGCGTCGGCGATCTTGTCGCCGATTTCCTTATCGCCGTTCGCCGAGATGGCCCCGACTTGCGCGATCTCTTTCCGGCCCTTGGTGGTCACGGAGATCCGCTTCAGCTCTTCGACCACGGCCTCGACGGCCCTGTCGATGCCGCGCTTCAGCGCCATCGGGTTGACGCCCGCGGTGACCGACTTCAGGCCCTCGCGGAAGATCGCCTGGGCGAGCACCGTGGCGGTCGTCGTGCCGTCGCCGGCGAGATCCGAGGTCTTGGTCGCCACTTCCTTCACCATCTGGGCGCCCATGTTCTCGATCTCGTCCTCGAGCTCGATCTCCTTGGCCACCGTGACGCCGTCCTTGGTGACCGTGGGGTTACCGAACTTCTTGTCGATGACGACGTTCCGGCCCTTCGGGCCGAGCGTAACCTTCACCGCCTCGGCCAACTGGTCCACGCCACGCTTCAACCGGGCGCGGGCCTCTACATTGAATTCGAGCCTCTTTGCAGGCATGTCCAATTCCTCCTAGAAGACCTCAGCCGAGCTTGGCGATGACGTCGGATTCCTTGATGAGAATGATTTCTTCGCTGTCCAATTCCACTTGGGTCCCGCTGTATTTCCCGTAGACCACCCGGTCGCCGACCTTCAGCTCCATCGGGACCGCCTCCCCCTTCTCCCGGCGTCCGGGACCCACCGCGATCACCTCGCCCTGGATCGGCTTCTCCTTGGCCGTGTCGGGGATGTAGAGACCACCCTTCATCGTCTCCGTCTCCTCCATCGGTCGGATGGCCACGCGATCCGCGAGCGGGAAGATCTTGAGCTTCGCCTTCGCAGCCGTTGCGGTTGCCATTGCGGTTCGACCTCCACTCCGGTACTTGGTCATAAGTGCTTGTAGGACAATGTTGTTAGCACTCTTCGCCAACGAGTGCTAAGTCAACCGCACGGAATCTCTCCGCGCGGACGAGGCATGTCAAGGGGGCGAAACGAGCCGCCGGACAAGGGGCGACGCGGCCAGCGAATCGACGATCGCGCGGGCCCGATCGGCGTCGGTGGGCCCCAACGAATCGATCGGCGCTGACACACCCGCCAGGATTTCGCCGGTCCGCGTATCGGCAAGCCGGACGTGGAGCCACATCACCGCCGACGGCTCGAGCTCGCGAAACTCGAACGCGAACAGATACGCTGTCGGCCCGCTCCCTCCGCGAACGTGATCGCGCACCGAGAACCCCCGGTGCCGAAGGCCTTCGGCGATGCCCCGGCCGAGCGAGTCGTGACGCGTGACGAGAATCGCGTAGCTCTTGAGCGAGGACGGTGCTTCGTAGCGGGTGGTGGGGGCGCAACCGGCGAGTGCAACCGCCAAAGCGACGCCAAGTACGGCGACGCCACGCCTCACGGTATCACCCGCCTCGCCCCCACCCACCGATCGAGCCAGTACGACCCTTCGGCATCCTGCGGATCGAGGCGTGACAACTTCACACCATGGCTCGAGCTGTGAATGAATTTGAGCTCGCCCACGTACATGCCGACATGTGTGACGCCCGCGCCGGCGCGCGCCGAGAAGAGCAAGATGTCACCCGGGCGCAATGCGTCGACCACGGGCGTGACCTCGGCGCCCGCTTTCGCCTGATCGCGGCTCATGCGGGGCAGCCGAATGCCGTGGCGACCGTAGGAGTACTGGATCAAGCCAGAGCAATCGAAGCCGTTGTTCTCCGTTCCGCCCCAGACGTACGGCGTGCCGATGGATTCGAGCGCGGTCTGAACCACGTCGGCGGCGTTCCCGGTGATCGTCGCCGGCGGCTCCGGCGGTGGCAGCTCGGGTGGCGCCCACGGTCCGGTCCCCCGCCCCCCGTTCCCTGCCCCTCTCCCTCCCCCTCCCCGACCCACACCTCCCAGGCCCATCGAGACGCCGATGCTCAAGCTCACGCCCTTGCGCGCGTCGCTGCGCGGGTTCCAGAAGCCTCGCGGGCCGCGATCCTCGAGCCGATACCGCACTTCCGAGCCGACGCCGAACCAGCTCAGCGGTCGCCATTCGAATCCACCGCCGATGCTCCACTGCGCCGCCAGCTCTTGCGTCGACGGGTCGGTCGAGAGCCCGAGCGCCAAGCCCGCAAGCGCGTAGGGACTGAGCGTGGCCTGGCCACGCCACGCCTGCAGCTCGTAGCCGAGCCCGTAAAAGGCCCGCCGCCGGCCGAGCGAGTCGTTCACGAGCACCGACGCGCCGAAGCCGTGGGTGAACGGCCCCGCCCCCGATCGCGAGCTGGTGCGAAACTCGTAGACGTTGGCGCGATTGCCGTTGTACCAACGCCCCAGATGGAGCTCCCATCCCGTTCCCTGCGCGGCCAGCGCGGCCGGCAGCAGGAGGAGCCCGGCGAGCGGCTTAGTCAGCAGCGGCAATGGCCCGCTGCTCCTCCGACGCGCGCGGCGCCATGTGATGGGACAGGAGATGCGGCACCCGGCGCATGAAGCGGACCCAGATCGCCAGCGCGACGAATGCGCAAACGGCGGCGGCCGCGCCCGCGACCAGGAGCATGGTGAGGGGACGAGCGAACCGCGTCGCCACGAGGGCGCCGGCCCACAAGCCGACGTACGACGCGAACCAAGCCAGGACGGGCGTGAGCAGCCAGCCGACGACGACCAGCAGGTGGGCGAGCCACCGGGGCACCTCGCCCTCCGCGTTAGCCCTTCCGGGCCAGGGCGACGATGGCGAACGCCGCGATCGCGACCGTGAAAGCGCCGCCGGTGGCGACCGGGAGCGCGATGCCGAACGCGAGCAGCCGCGCCACCACGGCGCCGATCACGGTCGCGATCACGACGGGCATTGCCCGGCGGGCGAGCGTCGTCTCGCCCCGGGCTCCGGCGGAGGCCGTGACGATCCCGCCCATCCACGCGAGGAAGGTCCCGAGCATCCACCAGACGGGCAGGTACCACCAGGAGCTGCCGCCCCCGATCGCGTCCCACGTCCACGGGTAGGCCTTGAAGGGCCGCAACACGATGATATCGATCGCGCTGAAGACGATTGTCCCGACCAATCCGATGGCTGCCGCACCTGCAATGCCGTCCGCGCCGCGCGGGGCCGTCCGTGTGGCGGGGAGGAAAGCGGCCAGGACGCCTGCTGCAAGCACGATCAGGGCTTCGACGACCCCTCGCGCGCCGGCGGTTTCGGGCACCGCACGCGACGCCGCCAGATAGGCCACCACCGCCACGCCCGTGACGAAGCCGACACCAGCACCGCCCAGAGTGACGGTACGGAAGTCAGACCGGTCGAAGGCGACGTTTGCCGTGGGCGCGGAAGAGGGGGCTGACATGCGTCGTATTCTCCTCAGTGATGGGCTGACTCGCGAAATCTACGTACCGGGTGTCACCGGGCAAACACCAGTAGCACCGTGAGATCGGTGAGTCCCCAGGCGGCCAGCGCGCGATACATACCCCGCTGGTGAGCCGCCCGACCCAGCGTGTCGCGTCGCCGGTACCACGGAACGAGCACGACAAGCCAGGCCGCCAGCGGTACGAGCAGCCACCGGGCCGGTCCTCCCTCCCCGAGCACCAGGGCTGCCCAGCCGAACAGGGCGAACGCGAGCAACGTGCACGCGATGGCGACACTCAGGCTCGCCCTGAGCCCCAACAGGAGCGCCAACGTCCGATCGCCCCGCTGGCGATCCTCCTCCAATTGATACAACTGTGTGAGCGGATAGAGCCCCGCGAACAGCGGACAAAAGGCGAGGAGGACCAGCGCATGACCCGCGTCGAGCGGACGCCCCGTCGCGGCCCAGGCGGCAAAGGGAGTGAGCGTCCCGAAACCCCACATGTTGATCAGCCAGTCGACGCCGGCGACGGCCTTGAAGCGGAACGGCGGGACGGAATAGAGAATCGAGAGGATGAAGCAGATGGCGTACGCGACTCGGAACGCGGGCGGGAGCGCGAGCGCCAGCAGCTGGCCGGCCGAGAGGAGGATGAGGCTGAACGCCAGGAGGTGGTCCGGCAACGGGGGCGGCGCGTTCAAGTATCCGATATCGCCCTCGTCCTTGTCGAACACGGAGTTGATCGCCAGCGTCCCGCCGTTGAGAAAGATTACCCAGACGACAAGTGCCAAGAGCGCAGGGAAGAACCGCTCCCCGCTCCCCGCTCCCTTGAGACCCACCGCTAACACATATCCCAGGATGGTATGCCCCGCCATGATCGGCCACTCGGCCGGACGCATGTGGAGCACGTACGAGAAGAGGTCACCAGGCAACAGGCGGTAGCCCCACTGGCGCCAGGGATTCAGCGCGCGGGGGTTCACTACCACGTCAGACCCAGTGCTTTCGCGGCGATGCGCAAGCCCGTGAGTGTCAGATCGGGGTGAACCGATTCGATCCCCCGCACGAGTGGGGCGACGAGGCCCGCCAGGCCGCCCGTCGCGATTACTTGGGGCGTAGTGCCGTTCGGCCACTCGGCCTTGATCCGCCGCACGATACCATCGACGGCGTCCGCGGTACCGAGCAGGACGCCGGAGCGAATCGCCTCGTCGGTGCGCCGTCCGATCGTTCGCGCGGGTGGCATCAGGTCGGTGGCGGGGAGCTTGGCGGTCCCGCGAATGAGCGCGTCCGACGCGGTGCGGATGCCGGGCATGATGACGCCACCGAGGAAGTGGCCATCGGCGGTGATGCAGTCGAACGTCGTCGCGGTGCCGAAGTCCACAACGATCGTGTCACGTCGAAAGAGCTGCGCGGCGGCGAGCGTGTTGAGAATGCGATCGGCGCCGACCTGCAGGGGCTCTTCCACGTCGAGCGTGATCGGGAGTTTCGAGCGACCGTCCACCACCACCGGGCGCACCGTCGTAGCCCGCTCGACCGCCTCGCACAGACCCTGCGTGACCGGCGGGACTACGGACGCGACGACGGCCGCGCGCACCTCCTGCGTGGAGCGGCCCTCCTGCGCCAGGTACGACGTCAGCGTGGCCGCCCACTCGTCGGGGGTGCGCGACGGCGTGGTGGTCAGGCGCCAATGCGCCTCGAGGCTGTCGCCCCGGAACAGCCCAACTTTCGTTTCGGTGTTGTTGATGTTGATGGCGAGGAGCATGGGAGCAAAGCTACAGAGGACGGTAGAGGTCGGTAGAGGTCGTAGAGGTCGTAGAGGTCGTAGAGGAGGAGCGGGCGACCGTCGCCGCCTGTTTTCGCTGCTGCTTGCAACGATCGGGTCCCGCAGCCCCGACGGCGACGTTAAGTTCGCACCGATGCCCCCGTACGAGCGTCTCCGAGCATGGCAAGAATGTCATAAGCTCGTGCTCGATACCTACCGGGCCACCAAGTCCTTCCCAAAAGAAGAGCTCTACGGTTTGACATCTCAAACACGGCGGGCAGCGTTTTCAGCCGCCGCAAACATCGTTGAAGGCTCAGCCAAGCACAGTGCGAGAGAGTTTCGTCGGTTTCTTGACGTCACGATCGGTTCCTTGGCGGAGCTCGGGTACGCGTTTCGAGTTGCGCGCGAACTAGAGCTAATGCGAGGCTCCGATTGGGAAAAGTTGGAGGATTTGCGAAGGCGCGCCGGCTTCTTAACGTGGCGACTATATCGGTCACTGGTCGACCGCCGGTAGTGAGGCGATCTCCTCTAGCACCTCCAGCCCTCTAGCACCTCTAACACCTCTACGACCTCTACGACCTCTACGACCTCTACAGTCCTCTCCCGACCTCTACGCAAGCTCCACGTGCCCCTCGCGCAGGGCGATCGTCCCCGCGCCGAGGTCGACGAGGAGCGCGCCGTCAGGGCGGACGCCCTGTGCTCGACCGACTGCGGGCGCGCGCAGCTGGCGGCCGCGCAGCCAGTCGCGGGCGGCGAACGCCGCGCATTCGCGCTCGCTCAGGGCCGGCGCGCCGGAGGCCAGACCGGCGAGCGCCGGCACCAGCCGATCGAGGACGTCGAGCCGCCGCACGGCGGGCAGCCACTCCACCAGCGCGACCGCCCGCTGGGAGACCTCTCGGGGAATCGGGTTGCACACGTTGATCCCCACCCCCAGCCCCAGCCACTGTAACGCTTCCCCGTGCCAGCGGCCTTCGCACAGGATCCCGGCAAGTTTTCGCTCGGCGAGCAGCACGTCGTTCGGCCATTTGAGGCGGGTCTCGGCCCGGCCCAGGAGACCGTCGACCGCGTCGGCCACCGCCAGGCCCACCCGCACGGAGAGTACGCCCAGCTCCGCGCGTGTCGGGCGGAGCAGCACGCCGAGCCACACACCCCCCGGCGGGGAGTGCCACGTCCGGCCGTCACGCCCGCGGCCAGCCGTCTGCTGCTCCGCGATGACCACGCTGGCGGCAGGTGCCCCCTGCGACCCGAGCTCGTGAACGGCGTTCAGGGCCGAGTCGAGTGCGTGAAAGACTGTGCACTGCGGCACGCCCCACCGCCCCGCCAATGCGGCCGCCGGTACCTCGTCGAACATCAGCGGCGCCAGAGGGCGTACGCGATCGTGAGCACGCCGGCGAGCCAGTTGTAGGGCGCGAACGCGTAAAAGCGGCCGCGTTTGAGGAGGGCCACGAGAAACCGAATCGACCAGATCCCGCTCGCGAACGCGACCGCGAAGCTCACCGCCAGCGGGACCGCGCCGACCGCCGCGACGTTCACCGCCATGTGTCGCCCTTCGACCAGCGCCGCGCCCCCGATCACCGGAATGGCGAGGAGGAAGCTGAATTCCGCCGCGGCGGCGGGCCCGAGTCCGGCCCACAAGGCCGCGCACACCGTCGAGCCGGAGCGGGACACGCCGCGAAACACCGCCGCGACCGCCTGGGCGAAGCCGATCCCCACCGCCGCGCCAACGGAGGGCTGCGGCCGGTCTCCCCCCCCAAACCGCCGCGTCGACCAGTTCATGAATCCCGTGACGACGAACCCCAACCCGACCAGCACGAGCGACGCCGCCGCCTCGACCTGCCGATGGAAAACCACTCCGATCACACCAGCCGGGATCGTCGCGAGCAGCAAGAGGCCCGCGATGCGGAGGTCCTCGGGACGTCGCGCCAGGACGCCGCGGACGATGGACCACAACCTGCCTCCGTACACGACCAGCACGGAGCCGAGCGTGGCCACGTGGAGGGCGACCTCCACGAACACGCCGGGCGTGTGAACGCCGGTGATGACCTCGAGCACGCGGAGATGGCCGGAGCTCGATACCGGGAGAAACTCGGTGAGGCCCTGCACGAGCCCCAACAGCAAGCCCTGCCAGAGCGTCACGTGACCCGTCCGGCCACGAGCGCGATGATGCCAAGCAGCATCGCGCCCTTGAGCCACGCGCTATTCGCCGCGGGACGACCGACGAACAGGCGGACCGCCACGGCGAGCACGATGAGCTGGGCAAAGAGCGCGATCAGGAAGTAGGCCCCGCCGTAGTGAGCCGCTGCGGGCAGCACCACCGAGAGCGGCACGAACGCCACCGCGAGCGCGCCGGCGATCACGCCCGCCCGGTGCTGGCCCAATCGAATGGGGAGCGTCCGGCGCCCGAGCGCGCGGTCTCCCGCTTCGTCGTCTAAGTCCTTCACAATTTCGCGCACGAGGTGAATCCACGCCGCGAGCGTCCACGGAACGATGCCGGCCCGCGGGCGCTCGACCGCGATCGCGCCGAACATGAGCGGGAGGCCGGCGACGAGGGCGACCGCGACGTTCCCCGGCAGGCCGCGCCGCTTGAGCACCGGCGAATATGCCACCATTACGCCGAGCGCGGCCGCGCCGATCAGGACGGCGGTCCCATTGACGAAGGCGGCGGCCGCGAGCCCGAGCAACGTCCCGCCCGCGACGCAGAGGTCCGCCGTGCCGCGGGAGATCCGGCCCGCGGCGAGCGGTCGGCCGGCCGGCCGGTTCACGCGGTCGGCGGCATCGTCCCAGATATCGTTGAGGGCATACCCGGCCGCGCCGAAGCCGATGGCCGCTACGGCCGCCAGCAGCAACACGGTGGGCGTCGCGAAGGCTCCGAGCGCGATCCATCCTCCCGCCAGCACTCCCGCCGCGGCCACCACCAGATTGGGCGCCCGAATCAGCCGGAGCAGGTCCGTCACGAGAGCACGTCCTGGTACAGGCGCTCGTACCGCGGCACCACGCGATCGGCCGCGAACTCGAGCGCCCGCTGCGCAGCCGCGCCGCGCAACCGGGTGTGCAGCGCCTTGTCGCGCAATACCTCGATCGCGCGCCCCGTCATCGCCGCCACTTCCCCGCTCGGCGTGAGGAACCCGGTCTCACCGTCCACCACCACCTCGGGCAGGCCGCCCACCGCGCTCGCCACCACCGGGACGCCGCACGCCATCGCCTCGAGGGCCGCGAGTCCGAACGATTCCGTCTGCGAGGGCAGCAGGAAGAGATCGCTGCATCGCAGGATGTCGCCGACGTTATCGACCTTGCCGAGGAAGCGCACGTCGCGGCGCAGCTTAAGGCGGTCGACCTCCTGCTCGGCGGCGTCGCGATCGGGCCCGTCGCCCACCAGGACCAGCGTCGCGGGCATGGCGCGGTGCACACCGTCGAACACGCGTACCACATCGGTCAGCCGCTTTACCGCTCGGAAGTTCGAGACGTGCACCAACACCTTGTGATCCGGTGGGGCGAGCGAGCTGCGACACGTCCCATCCGTCGGCGGATGATATTCGGCCGTCGAGATGAAGTTCGGAATCACCATCACGTCGCAGCCGGCGCAGCCGAACGCGCGATAGGTCTCCGTGCGGAGAAACTCGGACACCGCCGTCACGCGGTCCGACCGTTCGATCGAAAACTTGGTGAGGGTGAAGTAGGACGGGTCCTGTCCGACGAGGGTGATGTCCGTGCCATGGAGCGTGGTGACGATCTTGAGATCACGCTCGTCCGCCAGCATCTGCTTGGCCAGCCAGGCCGTGGCGGCGTGCGGGATCGCGTAATGCACATGCATGAGGTCGAGATTCTCGCGCATCGCCACCTCGTGCTGCTTCACCGCCAGGGCGAGCGCGTATGGCGAGGACTGCTCGAACAACGGGTACTCGGTTTGCGTGACCTCGTGGAACGTGACGCGCTCGACATAGCCGCGCAGGCGGAACGGGCTGGCGTACGAGATGAGGTGTACTTCGTGCCCGCGGCGCGCGAGCTCGAGGCCCAGCTCGGTGGCGACCGCACCCGAGCCACCGTACGTCGGATAGCAGGTGATGCCGATTCTCATTCGGCGGGAAGCGAGAAACGGGAAACGGGCAACGTCACCTCATGCCAGCGTTGCTGAATTCTGGCGGCGAGCTCGTCGGGAGATTCCGTCGCGTCCAAGGTCCACACGTGTCCCGTGTCCCGTATGCCGTGTCCCGTGCCGCGAAGCTGGTTTCGAAACCACGTCTCTTGTCGTTTCGCGTAGCGTCGCGTGGCGATGAAGATCGCCTCGCGCAACCCGTGCTCCGGCAGCCGTCGGTCGAGCATGGCGACCACCTCCCGGTAGCCCACCCCATCGAGTCCCGGCCCCGACGGGGGCGCGCCCGCCGCCAGAAGCCCGCGCACCTCGTCGACGAGGCCCGCCGCGAGCATCGCGTCCACCCGCGCGGCGATACGCCGTTGCAACGCGGCACGCGGCAAGGTGAGATGAATGTACCATGGCCGCATGACACCGCTCGCGCGTGCGTGCTCCTGCCACCACGTGAGCCCGCGGCCCGTGAGGAGCGCTACCTCTACCGCCCGCGCGGCCCGTTGTCTCCCGCCGCCGGCGTAGCGCCGGTCCAGCCGCGCCGCCCAATGCGCGAGCTGCGGCGCCGCCACGGCATCGGTCCACGCACGCAGGCGCGCGCGCCGAGCGACATCGAGTGGCGGCTGGTGGAACAGCCCGTCGGTGAGCGCCCGAATGTACAAGCCCGTCCCACCCACCACGACGGGCTGCCGCCCGGCGGCGCGGATCTCCTCAAGCCACGCGGCCGCCTCCCGCGCGAAGCGGCCGGCGCTGTACGCTTCGCCGGGCGGGATCAGATCCACGCCCATCGTCGGCACGCGGGCGCGGAGCTCGCGGTCCGGCTTCGCGGTACCGATGTCGAGCCCGCGATACACCTGCCGGGCGTCGGCGGAGATGATGGTCACCGGCTCGCGCGCGGCCCAGGCGGCCGCCACCGCCGTCTTCCCGACAGCGGTAGGACCGACCAGCACCGGCACGAGTGGCGGGCGAGCCTCAGGCTCTCCCAAAGCGTCGCTCCAGCTCATCCTTGGGAAGGTGTACGATGGTGGGCCGCCCATGCACATCGTGGGCGGGCAGCGTAGCGGCGAACAGCCGCATGACGAGCTCGCGCAGCTCGTCCGGCTCGAGGCGCTGGCCCGCCTTGATCGCCGCGCGGCAGGCATAGGTCGCCGCGAAGCGCTCGAGGCGGTTGGCCCAGCCGCCGAACCGGCCGCCCGCCAGATCCGCTACGAGCTCCCCAAAGCACCGCTCCGCGTCGAATCGCGGATGCGGATTGGGGGCGGTATGCACGACCACCGCGCGGCCCGAAAACGGCTCCACCTCGTACCCCACCCGGCGCAGGAGCTCGCGGTTGGCATCTACGGCGTCGAGCTCCGGAGGCGTGAGCTCGAGCGTCAACGGCAGGAGCAGTCGCTGCGCCGGCGCGCCGTCCCCCGTGAGCTGCCGCATCGCTCCCTCATACAACACGCGCTCGTGCGCGGAGTGCTGGTCGATGATGGCGACTCCGGTATCGGTCTGACAGAGGATATAGGTGTCGAAGACTTGGAGAAGTGGTGTCCGGTGTTCGGTGTCCGGGGTCCGGGGCTCGAGGGGAAAAATCTCGAGCGGAGAGCCGAACCCCCCGACACCGGACACCGGAAACCAGGCACCCGCCGGTTCGCCCAGCGGAGCCGCGGCATTGAGCGCAGCCAACGCCCGCCTCGCCGCCTCTTCGACCACCTTCTCGACGAAGAACTTGTCGCGGAAGCGCACCTCGAGCTTGGACGGGTGGACGTTCACGTCGACGGCGTCACCGGGAAGCTCCAGGAAGAGAATCAGCGAAGGCCGGTCGCCGGGGGCGATCGTCGAGCGGTAGCCGGCTTCCGCCGCGCGCAGGATGAACGGATCGCGAATCGGTCGTCCGCGGACGAATACGTACCCCTTGCGCCCCGCCGGCTTCGCCTGGGCGGGGCGTTGGGCGAACCCCCGCACCTCGAGCGGCCCTTCGCGGTGCATGACCGGGACGAGCGTATCGGCAAGGGCACGACCCCACAGCGCCTGCACGCGCTCGATCGGACGGGCGGTCGGGCGAACGTCGATCAGCGAGCGGTCGTCGCTCGTGAGGGTGAACCCGACGTCCGGACGCGTGAGGGCGAGCACGGTCAGTGCTTCCACCACCGCGCGGGTCTCCGTCGCCTGGGCGCGCAGGAATTTGCGCCGCGCGGGGGTGTTGAAAAACAGCCCGCGCACGGTGACCGTCGTGCCCTGCTGGCGGACGACGTCCTCGACTTCGTCCCGTTTCCCGCCCGCCGACCGAACGCGCGTGCCGGTGTGCCCGTCGGGAGAGGTCTCGAGCTCGAACCGGGACACGGAGGCGATGGCGGGCAGCGCCTCGCCGCGAAACCCGAAGGTCCCCACGCCGATCAAGTCGGCGGCATCGCGAATCTTGCTCGTCGCATGCCGGGACAATGCCAGCTCCGCGTCCGGCCGCGTCATCCCCGATCCATCGTCGCTCACGCGAATGAGGGCCTTCCCCCCGTCCTCGATCTCTACGCGGATGGCACGAGCCCCCGCGTCCAACGCGTTCTCGACGAGCTCCTTCACGACCGAGGCGGGTCGCTCCACCACTTCGCCCGCGGCGATCTGATCCGCGACCTGCGGCGCCAGGACGGCGACGGTCGCGGTCACAGCCGCGAGACTTCGCTGCTCAACACCCACCCGCGGATTCCGTCGGCGCGGTGTACCTCGAGCCAGGGACCATAGCTGCGCTCGATCAGGAGGGCCGCGCCCGCTTCCACCGTCGACGCCGCGCTCGCGTTGCCGTACGGCGCGGCCCGCACGGGCGTCGCAGGGTTCAGGACGATGGCAAGCGGGCGGGCGCGGCGGAGTCCTTCCTGAATCGCCAACGCGACCGCCACGGCGGTCAGCATCGCCAAGCCCAAGACCACCGTGCGCCGGCGTCGCGCGGCGACGGCGAGCCACACGGCCGTCCAGAACAACACCGCAACCAGCGCCCACTCACCCGGCGTGGCGAGTCCCGGCGTGAGGAGCGCCTCGCTCGGCGCGTCGGGCGAGGCGAGGAGATCCCGCGTGCGCCGTATCATGGGGTCGCGAGGTGCGAGCCGGAGCGCGCGCGTCCAGGCGGCCGTGGCCTTGCCGTCTGCCCCCGCACGGTACAGCGTCGCGCCCAGGTTGTACCAATGCGCCGCCACGCCGGGCTGGGCCGCCGCCCGCGCCGCGAATGAGTCGGCCGCCGCGCGCAGCGCCCCGGCCTCATACAGCGCCTCCGCACTCGGCGACTGACCGGCCAGGGCGCGGGCTCCCCCCCCTGCCCCGATCGCCAGCGTCACGAGCACCCCGAAGGTCACGATGCTTCCCGTCCGGCCCCGCACGCGACCTGGCTCCGCGCCCAGCACGTGCAGCACTTGCTCGAGCTCCGCCGCGAGCTCCGCGGCATCGCCTCGGCCCCGAGGACCGTACCGCGACGCCCGCAGGCGATCGCGCAGCCGCATCACATGTCCCGCGACCGCGCTCTCGAGTCCCGTCGCGCGCAACGCCCGAGCGAGCCCATCACCGTCTCGCGCCCGTGCATCCGGCACCTGACTCTCCAGGACGTGGTGGAACTGCCGCTCCAATAGCCCGAGGCGCGTGAGCTTGATGGGCGCCGGCGTCTCTTCGGGTGGCCACTCGCGATCCTCGCGCCGCCTCCAGAGCCACGCCAGGACCGGAGGACCGACAAGCAACGCCAGCCATCCCCAAGGCACGAGGGCGTCGACCAGTGCCTCGGTCCACGTCGGCGCATCGTCGGTCGCGAGCGGTGGCAGGGCGCGCGCGGCGCGCGGCTCGACCCCCGGCGCCACCGCCAGCGTGCGCGGCGCGACGGTGGCCATGCGGTAATCGCCCGCCATCAGGTCGTAATAGGGATAGCGCACCTCAGGCAGCACGAACGATCCGGCGGAGTCCGGCATCACCAGGTAATGAAAGATCTTGGTGCCGGCGATTCTCCCGTCCCGCGGCTCGAGCCGCATGCCCGTCTCACCGGCGTATGTCCGGAACGCGGGCGGCCAGCGGAGAACCGGCTCGGGCCACAGCGCGACATTGCCCACGCCCGCGACGCTCGCCGTCATCGCAATCGGCTCACCGACCCGCCCGCTCGCGGGATCCATCGCCAGATCCAGCTCGAGGCCCTGCGCCGCCACGCGCTGGTCGTCGGAGCGCCCGGCGCGCGAGGGCAGCGGGAGGACCGCCACCGGCACCGTGTCGCTCCGCAGCGAGAATCGGTCTTCGCGACTGAAGAATGAGAACGTGGCCGGCACGGCGTACTCGACCAGCGCGGGCGGAATCACGATACGACCGGCCGCGAGGGGAAACACGGCCTGGTGCGCCACGAACACGTCCATCCAGCGTCCTCGCACCAGCCGCGACAGGGCGACTTCACTCGGTGCCGCCCCGGGATACGACCACACGCCCTCCGGCGTCTGGAGCGTGAGGATGGGCGCCTGACGCAGGCGCGCACGCAACTCGCGCGGGAACCACGCCGCGGCGATCACGTCCAGCTGTTGCCCCACCAGCACGGAGTCGCCGGGCAGGATCAGGCTTAGGGCCACCCGGTCGTTGCGCGCGGGCTCCCGGGCGGCCTCGACCAACCGGCGCGCACTGGGCGAAAACGCCGCCGCGAGCACCGCGTCCGCGCTGTCGACCGTCACTGTGACCGGACTCGTCGCCACGTCACGGCTCCCCTGATGCACGCGGACCGGCCCGATCACGAGCGTGCCGGGTCGTGCCGCCCGCAGCTGAAGCTCACGCGTCGTGGTGCGCACCGGGCCGCCCACGCCCTCGATCGTGACCTCGCTGACTTCCCGCGAGCCGACGATGGTGAACCCGGTGAGCCCCGGCAGCACGACGCCGATCGGCTCCGGAGATCGCGTGCGCGCGCGGATCGTCAGGGTCAGATCCTCTCCGGCGGCCACATGCGTCCGGTCGACGCGCGCCGTCACATCGGGCGGGGGGGGGGAGGGGGGCACGCCTTGCAGCGCGACGACCAGCCACAGAGTGAGCGTCACCAATCCTTCACTCCGGGCTCCACGGCGTGGCGCGTCTGCCCGGTGCGGTCGCGGCGCGTTTTGAGCTCCTGCTGACCGATGGAGCGCAACACCTGCTCGGCCTGCGCCTCGCTCAACGCCTGCGCGCCGCCTCCCCCGCGGCTGGCGCCGCCACCGCTCGAGCCCGACTGCCCACTCCCACCTCCGCCCGACGGGCGGTTCGACTGGCTGTTGCTTCCCCCGCCGCGCCGCCGCACGGCGAGCTCGAGATTCCATTTGGCCGCGGCGTCGGTCGGTCGCAGCAGCAGCGCCTCGCGATACGCCCGCTCGGCGTCGCCGAGGTGGCCGTCGCGCCCCGCGCTATCGGCGCTCGCTTGCCGCAGCGCCAGAAGGCCGAGGTTGTAGAGCGCGCGGAAGCGGAGATCGGGATCGAGCGACGCTGCGGCATGTGCCAGCGCGGCCTGCGCCGTCTCGGCGTCGGAGTCCGCCATGGCCGCCGTGCCGGCGTTATACCAGGCCGCATCATCTTTGCGATGCGTGGCGAGCTCGGCCGCGTACGCTGCGTGTGCGCGCCTCACGTCGTGCCGGTCCCACGCCTTTTCGGCGGGGCTGCGCGGATGCTGAGGGAGGGGCTGGGGTTGTTGCGCGACGCCGGGCGAGGGCACCACGCACGCCAGGACGAGGCCGAGTAGCGCGGCGGTCCGGCGCGACGCGGCCTGCGCCACGAGGACCATCACAGCGAGCATGAGGGGCA